>ERZ795053.454-NODE-454-length-52436-cov-7.033963_pt1 | contig 52436 bp, 83 predicted proteins | sample MGYA00375137_ERZ795053 | MGnify/ENA primary metagenome ERZ795053 (study PRJEB30182, sample SAMN05720284) | activated sludge metagenome | isolation source: Anaerobic digester | place: Hong Kong | collected 2014-12-17 ...
GAGACAGACGTTAATATACACAAGCTAGAATTAGGTGACCCAAAGCAAGGAGAGGTTTATTATCAAAACAGGAAGGGTCTTTACATAGGCAGTGATGTACCCAAAGGAACGCCATGGGAAGAGTCGTTGCTGAATCAGTTTTATTGTGAGGTCAGAAGGCCGTCGAAGTGGAAGCGGCTTAAAGCAGCTTTGACACGGAGTCTTAACTTTGCAGGTCCGGTGGCTTTGATGGCAGGCGGGGGCTGGAGCATAGAAAGTACCTTTGACCCTTTACATAGCTTAGGCCGGGCATTGGCAGCATTAGGGCTTTATCTGGTGATGGACAAAGGAGTGTTTAGCCAGCGCACGGTGAAGAGGTTCTTTGATATACCTATCTGCGAGACAGATGATGAAGGAGGCATGGACTACGACTCTTGCATAAGGAACTGGCATGATATACCCCGGAATTATTGTGGAGACTTTAGTAATCACGTAAGGGTAGGTAACTACATAGGAATACCTGATCCTTATAACACTTGCTCCTGTAATGAATGCCACCCATTAGTACATACGCAGGAGATTTTATTCAGCAATCCGCAAAGTCCAGAGTCACAGCTAGACAGCTACAAGAGCTTTGAAGCGAACAGCTATGTGGGTATGCGGGTAGACTTGGGGAGAATACAGAAGATGTTTATATTGGGCAAGACACTGTATGTACAAACCACCGATAACATATGCGAGGTTCCTTATGCGCGAAACGACACCATTTTAACAGAACAGCAGATAGGATTATACACGCCGTGGATAGTGGCAGAGCCAAGGCCAATTTTAGAGGGTTTAGACGAGGGAATATATGGTACGTTAGACGCTAATGCAGGAATAAATACTCCTTTGGGCAGGTTCTTCCCCGATGCAGATGCGAGGGCTATTTATAACTTTGGAGGGGGTGATATAAAAGAGATCACGTCAGGGCTAGGCAGGGAGATACAGCAGAAGTTTGATTTTTGTAGTGAATACAGTTGCAGGGATGAGAAGTCTAATAAGGGAGTGGGTTATGTGTTTGGGTATGACCCTGCACTAAATAGGTTGCTGGTTACTAAGCAGGATGGGGCTAATAGTTTCACGTTGAGTTTTGACCCCGCTAGACAGGAGTGGGTGAGTTTTCATGACTACGTGCCACAGTTTTATGTATGGAACAGAAAGCGCATGTTTAGCGTTAAAAATAATGCGTTATGGCTTCATAATGAAGGCGATGGCTTTGGAAACTTCTACGGGCAGCAAGGCGATTTTGAGCTGGACTTTTCAGCTAATAATTCCAACATAGGAACGTTCTTTAAGACTAAAAGCCTGAAATTGTTTACGGAGGCTAACAAAGGTAATGTCAGGAGGTTGGCGAAGACATTCAACAAGCTGGCGGTGTATAACACCAATCAGTCCACGGGATGGCTTACGCTTACTCCGCAAGAGCAGGATCAGGGCGATATGTCTAAGCGGATAGAGGATGACGGTAATATGGTGGAGATAAGGAGGATGCAGACGTATTGGAGTGTAAATAAGTTCAAAGACTATCATCACGACAAAAACATTCCTGTGCTGGATATAGATGACTGCAAGGTATATGAGGGGATTAATGCCAGCCAGGATTACGAAGGCACAAGACTAGACATAGAAGACAACTATGTAAATGTAAGGCTTAAGCTAGAAGGAGAATCCGATTTAGAATTAAATGTTTTTGCAGTAGAGGTCTTGAAAAGCGACCCCAATGAATTACAAAAGTAACACGAAATGGCGAATATAAATGACTGGTCGATACAACAAATAGTAGAAAAGGCTCCCAATGTAGAGAGGGCATGGGTTAATGACGCCACGCCTCCGGGGATCTTTGATTATGTCAGTGGTGACAGTACAAGTACCAGTGATGGCGTTAACGTATTGGTTTCTACTTCGGGGGAGAGGTGGCATAGAGTGGGAGAGATGCCGCACATAACTATTGCTGCTTTACGGCTTATACGAAGCAGGTTTAATATGTGTTACATCACGGATGCGGGGAAGCAAGGTATTTTTTTAAAGGGCAGCAACGCTTTAAGTGATGATGGCATATCGGTGATTACAGACCTTGCAGGGGATAAGTTTACGAGGGTAATGTCTACGGAATACATAAAAGATGGCCCTGCGCAAGCGAGTTATATGACACAAGGAGAGGATGTCATAAGAGTTACAAGTGTGGCGTTGAAATCTGTTGTTATCAGTGATGTCGATATAGCAGGTGCATATGTAAAGAAACGGGTTACGATTAAAGATGAAGTTGCAAATGCAGGCACTACTCCTATTGTGATTACGGGGGAGAGTGGGCAATTGATAGATGGACAGGCAAGTGTTAGCATTGCAATAGATTACGGATCGATTAGCTTATACAGCAATGGGACTGATTTATTTACGATAAACAGGTTTGGATAATGAGATATTTAATATTTGTGGGATTAATAGTTATTGCAGGTTGCATTGACTTGCGATTAATGGGATATCAGCCACTAGATAGTGGAGATAGCGTTGAGGCAGCAGATACCATTCCAAGTATGTCTATTCAGTCTTTTCCAGCAGGAGAAGTTGTACAGACAATTAATAGTGGAGTGGTAACGTATCGTCCGGTCCAAGACATAGTGGATACTGCGGTAGCTGCTTCACTGGTTGCATTACCTGTGTCGGAGTCCAACGATACGCTGAATATCAACGCTTATCAATATAGGGCTGCATCTGTTGCATTTGATATTCCCGATTCTATTTCTGGAGAATTTGCTAATGGAACCATTATTGCTACGAGGGGGTTTTATGTGCCCGGAGATGCCGGATCAGCGGTCTATCGCGTTCAAGCTGATAGTGTGTTGGGGTATGTTACAGATACTATTGCAGTTATTCCATTAAGTAGTGGTAATTATGCAGTACTAAGTGCAGAAAGTGTAGACATACGAATGTTGGGAGCGATTGAGGATTCCACATCTGCTAACTATAATGCCATTCATAAAGCGATCAGTATAGTTTCAATTCAAGGCGGTCGTGTCATAATTCCAAAGGGCAATTGGGTATTGAATGAACAAATAACGATTCAGCATTCAGTAGCTTTTGTAGGAGTAGATAGTAGTATATTGATTTCAGAAAGTGGCATTACAAACAACTTATTTTGGATAAATGAAGATTCGATAAATGTATCATTTAACCATATTTGGTTTAATAATAAAAGTAGCTCAATAAGCAGCAAGATTGCAGTTACAGGGGTGAGTGGTGTCAATTTAACAGTTAGTGACTGCCACTTTAAAGATGATAGCATTTACGGCATGTCGATATATTCACCAAGTAACCATACGGATGTTGTAAATTGTACATTTGATAATGTAAATAACGCTATAAGGGGTGGTGGTCGATATAATATATTGAATAATACTTTTACTAATATAGGACAAGATGCCGTTAACTTTACGAATAGTAATGTAAACAGTATAATATCTGGCAACAAAATGGATAATATTTTTAATTATCCGATTCATGCAGCTCCTGCTTCTGGTATTTCTACTAATATACGCATAGATGGTAATTACATAAGAAACGATACTATTAGTTATTGCGATGGTGGGTCAGCAGACCAAATAAGTGTTTTTTCTGCCGAGGGTGTTGTAATTACCTCTAATTATTCTATCGGAGGTGGGGATATGGGGATTACATTGGAGAACGTTATTGGTGGTTTGATAGAAAATAATGTAAGTATTTATAATGCAAAATCTGGAATTGTTGTAGGCAACGTAGGGGGAAGTTCGGATAATATAACAATAAAAGGTAATATCTTTAGAAATAACGGACAACATGCCGATGGTACTACTTTTTCAAGGTCACCGGACTGTTCTGGTGCAGCAAAAGCATTAGCTGGTGTTTACGTGTCAAATTCAGTTGATACCCTAATTATTATAGGCAATCAAATGTACGATGACCAGCAAGTAATGACTCAAACTTATGCTTTTGCGCATCCATCGGTTTTGAATAAAAACATAGTTGTAAGCAATAATGTTTACAATGGAACATTTGACTTTGATGAGTCCTATACAATCAATAATTACATTGCTAACACAGGTGGGTGGTTTAAAGATAAAGTTTCTATTACGCAGACAGAGGGCAATACGGGATTATTCATAGATGACGGGACGGCAAGTGCGTCTGGAGGTATCAGTTATCCTATGATAGATGTAACAGTAGGTCAGTCTGCAAAAGTAAGTGGACTAAAAGTATGGGAGAAAGGAAATTCAGCACAACTTACTGTTGGTTATTACGGGTTGAGTGGTATTAAAGTGGAAATAGATGGTGGTTCTAATAATACCAGTCCTACATTGAATTTTTATCGCAAAACAGGGTTGACTACGTTTGGAGGTATCTATTTTAGAAATGTAGATAATTCAAATTATTGGGCAATTGGGTCTAATAATGCCAATGATGACTTAAAATTTCTAAGAAATAATACCACAGGAAACGGAGCGGCTACTTTAAACAGTAATTCGGAGTTTATCATTAACGGTGCAGGAGTGGATCAGGGTGATTACAAGTTGCAAGTTTTTGGTAACACTTTCGTGACCGGAAGGATTACTTTAGGGTCCGTGGATATTATTTCCGGTGCCGGCGACCCGGAAGGATCGGTTACGGCGGTAGTAGGCAGTTTATACCTCCGATCGGACGGGAGTACGAGTACGACACTTTACGTGAAGGAAAGTGGAACTGGGAATACAGGTTGGGCAGCAAAGTAAGTAAACAAATGATCGAAGCGCAGAATAAAATATTTGGTAATTTCAGTAAAGGGATGGCCAAGAATGTGTACGATCCCGATAAAAGGAACGAATACTATGACGAGGCCTGGAATGCCGTCCCTATCAACACACATCACGCTCGTAATGGTTTGGCTCCGGAAGGGGCCATTTGGGCTTATTGTAAGATGCCAGGCCGGTTCATCGGAGGTTGCTATCTGGAAGACAGGGATAAGTTCCTGGCTTTCGTAGAGAATGGTGGGGTTGAGATAGGCTGGATTAAGAAATTCGGCAAGAAGGGAGTTTACGAAAAGATTTGCCAGGATAAAGACTTTGGGTGTGATTGGTCCCGGGAGTGCCAGATTATCAAAACGGAAACGAAGACCTACCGCTCTTGTGTAGAGACTACGATTTACTTTTCCTCCAATTGTTTGGTGTACCGTATCCCGCTTGACGAGATGCTGGACAAGCGCAAGGAGAATTACAAGACCTGCGATGACGTCAAGCTGCTCAAGCCGGCATGCATGCCTAACATTGATCTAAAGGCTATTCCTGCCAGAGGTACCACCTTATCCCCGGGATCTTACCAGGTGGCTACCAGGCTGCGTGACGACAACGATACCGAAACCAACATCTTCGAAGCTTCCGTACCGGTGTCGATCGGTTCTGAAAATAATGTTCCGGGAGAGCCTGGCTCCGGATACCTGGAGATCAACCTGAGCAACCTCAACGGCAACTTCAACCGGGTGGATATTATCGTGATTACCAGAGTGAACGGGACAAAGAAGATTCAGCAAGTAGACACGGTGTATTATTCAGAGGGCCAGCTGACCTATTATTACTACGGTCCTACTGGTAGGGAGATTGATATCGACATGCCTACTCTGGTGGAAATGAAGCCGATGTGGATCAAGGCCGGTGACGTCCATCAGTATAACAATAAGCTTTACCTATATCGGATTACTCCCGAAAGAAACTTCAAGTTTACAGACTATCTATCTCAAGTAAAGGTTACCGGTTACGAGGCATTCGTTCCGGCAAGCGAAGCTCACCTACACAGAACATTTCTAGGTAACGAGCGTTATGCTCCCGGATGGTGGGTGAATTATGCGGACGGTACCCGCTCTGTAGTCGTACCTATTCTTGAGGCAGGGACGGGAGGTACGTCCTCAACAGGAGGGCCTACGCAGACAGAGCCTACCACACCGGACAGCCCTCCTACCACCGATACGGAAAACGAAGAAGATACCGGTGGTACTACCGGAGGAGGAGATCATGGTGACCCGGATCAGCCAGGCGGTGTGGATATCAGGTCCAGCGCTCCTACCGATGCCGGCCAGGACACTTTCAAGGCGGTGCGTCAGGAGTACGAGGAAGAGCCGGAGTTTGCCGGTTTCGCCAATCAGATGACGACGATCATCCGTAGTTTCCAGAAGAAGTTAGCAGATTCGTGCAAGTGCCAAGAGTGCGGTCAGGGCGATTGTAATCAGGACATGCCTAAGGTTGACGATCTTGCAGCCAAGTATTTATCCTTTGTTGGCAGGCTTATTCGGTCCAGTGGTACCGGTGAAAACAAAGACGACCCTTACGAGACGATTACCGAGAAGAATATCCCTGATGCTATCAACTCGATGATAGATGACATCATCGAAAATTCAAAAGATAAAAAGCAAAAGAAGGCTGAGTACAAGGCCAATGTGACTGCGCAGACCGCTTCGGCCAGGGCTGGTGTTCCGAATAAGCATGCAGCTGCAGGAGGTGGTAAGGTGATCATAGGAGGTGATATACAGCTAAAGGTTGTCAACACGACTTACAATCATCCGGAAACCAAGAACTGTGACGGCACTCCTCTGTACGGCAGTTATGCCGGAGGTCCTCAGCGCATATTTCAATTCCCCGATCGTTCCAAGTTTCCTCTGGTAATAGGAGGTGGAGGCGCCGTACCAAATCGATATCACTCGGACGGTAGCCCTCTGGCCAATACATACATCAGTATCTTCGGTATCAAAGTTACCGGGTTACCGGATCCCAACGATCCTGCATTCCTGGCACTCTTACCAAAGCCGATATGTAAAAAAAGGCCTATTGAGGTAGGTATGGCCATCCGGGATGAAGCCAACAGTACAGTGAAAGGTAAAGGGTTGTTCATTACATGCTTTGAGGGTACCAGCCATGGTAAACGTCAGGCTTATCCCAAACATGGGGTGAACTCGGTGGAGCGTTGCGATGACGGCATCAACAACGGAGGATCTCACCTGGGCAGCAGCGGAGATAACCAGCACATGGTTTTCTTCAGTCCGGACACCTTATTTAAGCAGCGACCTCTCGGCAACATCGTACAGGCTTATCCGGAGAATGAGATGTACGGTAACGGGTGGAGATACAACCTGCATGCCAAAGGGGAGGAGCCAGATTCGTGGACTAAAAATAGAATTGATGTTCGCGGGGCCCGGCAGTTCGTAGCCCTCAACTCATCTTCTGCCCTCTCTGGAGGCGCGGTAGACGTGAGTGGTATCATGTACGCAGATGCCAACGAGACGGTTACAGCTGGTCCCGGTATTGATTTAGACCTTAACAACAAATACAGGCCCCGTTGTGTCTATCTGAAGACAGGGGGTACATTTCCTGCACTAAGTCATGGCGGTGCCGTTAATATAACAGCTAATCCACAAATAGTAGATGGCGCAGATGGACAGATTCTTATTATTGTAGGTGGCAGCGACACCAATACACTTACTTTTGATGATGGCACAGGATTGGCACTTGCAGGGGCAGCTTCTTTTGTGATGGGGGCTGGTGACATTTTAATATTGTACTATGACTTGGCTACCGATACATGGTGGGAGATGAGTCGTAGTGATAACTAAATCATTATGCCAGACTATAATTTTGAAGACCTTTTTGGTCAGTTAAATCAGATCATACAGAGCCAAGGCTTTGGACAAGCCGTAGACCCTAATATCACTAATCCTATTCAGGGCTTAACGGCTTTGATGGACTTCATCGCACAAGGTGATAAAAGGTCTTTCTATGCCAACAACAATACAATAGGTGACAGGATAGCAAGAAATACCGTAGAAGCTAGTTATTATGCTGAAGGAGGAGATGTTCCTGGAATACCAGGGATAGGACTTTTAATGAAGATAGCTAATACGTTTTCGGGGGCAGGGCAAGGGGATCGTAAAATTGCTAATAGTAGGGCAATTGATTTCTTATCGGGATATTATTTATCTCCAGAGGCTGATGACAAGACCTTGTTAAGGGGGATGAGAATAATGGCTAATAGAACTTATGGAAATGATATAGAGAAAAACTGGGAATATCTTTCTAAAAATGAGCAAGATGATATTATTAAATTGCGTAGTGCAGTAAAGAATGAAGATTATAAAGCATTACGGGGCATAGCAAAAACATATTACAACCACGAAGAAAACAATAAGCAAAGACGAGATGCTTTACAAGCATTAGTAGATAAGTATGATACTGGAAATTTGAAAATATCTAATCATATCCCTAATGATATATTTTCTCCTGCTTTGGGAGATAGGGCTTATTATCACCCACTTACCAATACAATGTATCCTGGTTCTAGTCCTTATGAGTTTGTGGCAGAACTTTCACATTATATACAAGATAATGTACAAGGAAAAAACCTGGTAACAGGTACGATAAGGGATTGGTTTAGAAGTCCATATATCACTGCCCGAGGACAATTAAGACAGTATGATATTCCAGGTACTGATGAGTATGATGCCCATACTATAATTCAACCACAACTTCAACAGGAATATGATGTGAATTATTTAGATGCACGACGGAAAGATAAGATAAATAGGCTGCTTAAAGAACTAAATACTCTTAAATCTACTAAATCTGAAGAAGAATTATTGCAAGCGTTTGCTAAAGAGTCAGGCTTTACAGTAGAGGAGTTGCGGAATAGCTTAATTAAACAAAAAGGGTTAGGTGGCCCTGTAAAAAAGTATGGCATGGGAGGGCAGATACCTATGGTTCCATTCCAAGCAGAAAAAGATGAAGTCATTGTGCTTCCTGATACGTCTATCGTAGATGTAAAGGCGAAGTACAAGCATGAGAAAATGGATGATGATGAGATCACTGACTATGCACCGGAAGGGTATGTGGTAAGTAATCGGATTAAGGCACCAAAAGACTTCGGGGAGACTATGTTGGGGTATAGTGGTACTTATTATTCAGAGACAGAGAAAGACGACTCCGAAGTAGATGACGTGGACATAGAAGACTTTATCGGGAAGATAAAGAAAGGGATGACGATGGCCGATGTGACTAAAAAAATAAGAGACAAAGTACCACTGACAGAAGACAAAAGCGATGCCTTCAATAAAAGAACAAACGCTATGAACAAGCAGACAAGAACGGATTTGTTAGCCGCTGTTATCGCCTACAACGAATCCAAGCGGCAACAATCGGAAACTAAGCCTATGCAATACAAGAAAGGAGGTGTCATTAAGGCACCGCTAGGGTTTGATGTAGGAAGCATCTTGTCCGCTGTGTTACAGATACCACAAGTCATCGCACAGCAAGCAGCTACGGCAGCAGCGGGTAAGAGGGCAAAGAAGTTCAAAGACCAGTCGTTGCAGGACTTGCAGGCATTAAATGACCAAACACAGCAAAATATTGGACTGGGGCTGGTGAATACGCTGGCGGGTATAGCAGGGCAAGACCCCAATGAGAAAGCGGCTAACTACCAAGAGGCTTTTGACTACCTAAAGCAACAGTATGACCGTGTGCCTGAAAGTATTAAGCAAGGCGCATATAACAGAATCGGCAGGTCTATAAACCCCGCTATTGCCAATGCTTTTGGTGCTACTACTAATTTTGGTAGGGCAGCTAATTTAGCGGCTAATTTGACAGGGCAAAGTCTTAACCAGCAAGCGGATCTAGCGGGTAACTTCGCCATGCAGGACATAGGGCTTCGGAACAGCTACTTGGGGAGACTGGCACAGATGAGTCAGACACAGGCAGCAGAGAACACGAGAGCAGAAAATTTAACACGCACCAATCAAAATCAGTTGGTAGCTGCACGATCTGACGCAGGAAATTCGTATCTTCAGGGCATCACTTCGTTGGGGGAAAGAGACTTCTCTAATAAGCAGTTGATAAATGCAGGATACGAAAATACAATCAATCAGGTGGCACAGAATCAAGTCAATACGTTATCTACGCTTCCTACTCTTGGGGCTGCGGCAGGCAGTGTGTACAATGGTCTTGTTAATCCTAATACGCCCCAGACATCGGCACCTATTCAGGGCAACATCGGCAGTGGTTACTATGTGCCTGGGCAGTATTTGCAGGGGGTTCCTAGTATTATTCCTAGTGGGGGCTATAATAATGGCGTAGGATTAGGGAGTCCATATACTCCTACTGGTGTAAGCCCGTATCAATCAAGTCCTTATGGATTATCAATTTATGGAGGATAAAAACTAATCGCTTTGGCAGTATTTGATCCTAGAATAAATGGTGTTCAGCCCGGCAATGCTCCGGTGTCGATACCTTCACCTCCACCTGCGGTAAATCCGCAGGAATTATTGTATGGGTTACAGGTAAGTCAGGACTATGCTATCGCTAGTGAGAACATGCGTATAGCTAAAGAGCAAAAAGATCAGCAGAAGCGTGATAATATGCTTGCACGAATACGTCTTGGCAATCAGATCATAGATGACGTTACGGGGGCAGAGTTCTTGCCGGAGGACATGGATATGATTGACCAGAAAAAGAATGCTTATGGTATAGGACAGGGCGTAGAACGTAACTTTTACAGTGATGAAGGCATAGCCAATATATTAGGTGGAGTAAATAACTTTTTTGCTGACAAAGACATTCAGACAGCTTTAGCTAAAAAGACCACTTATGATGCCATAGTCACTACGATAGAGAAGCAGAATAAAAACATCCCCGGATATATGACGGGGATAATGATGGATGACTTAGAACAGGCTAAGACTAGCATTGATGGACTTCGTAGCTTTAGGGTACAGGATTATTTCGATCAAGGTTTCTTGGATAATATATCTGACAGGGTACAGTCCGGTGAGCAGGCTTTAGTAGAGCCTGATCTTGCAAATTATCAGATGGTTACTTACAGGACGAATGACTATACACCGGAAAAGATCAAAGGACTTTTTATTGAGGAATTAAGAGATCCACGAAACAAGAAGCAGGCCATGGGGTTACGGTTAATGAATCCTGATGGCACGTTAAATGAGGCAGAGGTAAATAAGAATGTAGACTTCTTGTATGAGAAGTTTGCTAAAAAGATACCCAAGAGTGCTAAAAACATGACTACGGTAGAAGCGGAGGGGTATGGGCTTAAAAAGCCTAGCTCTAGCGGTGGTGGCGGTGGAGATAAAAATGCTTCGGCATCCGCTGTGGATACTGATAGGACAAAGTGGCAGGAGTCTACGTTCTCAGACCTTAAAGAACCTACACAGAGGACAGCCGATGGACTTGCTCTTTATGACTGGATGAAAAAGATAGGTCTTGATCCGTGGAGCGATGATGCACAGGTTATTGCTAGGGATGAGGCAAGAGAGGGCAAGAATTTCGATGAAAAATCGGCTAGGAATAGATTGGCTTCCGCATTGATAAAGTCAGGAAAGGTAACAGATCAATCACTGGTAAATAACTACAATAGGTTAAAAGATGTCATAGGCGACAGCTATGCGGTAAAAGCAGCTGCAGCAGTTAAGGAAGATGACTACGATACTTTTAAGAAGTTATTTACATCGGATCAAGCGAGTGAGGATACAGTGAAGAGTTTGTTTGATGACATGAAAGGAGGCGGCAGTGCGGGGAGTTCACAAATAGATTGGTTTGGCGATAACAATTAATCAGTGAACGAGGATTTATTAAAGAAGATATACGATACCTATTTCAGTGGTAAAGGTAGTTTTGATGCATTCAAGTCTGATATGCAGAATCCCGCTATGCAGGAAAAGGTATGGAACAGGTATTTTAAGGATAAGGGGCCTTTAGATGCTTTTAGGACTGACTTGGGTGGATCAAGTACCCCACAAGCTATCCCACAAGTAGAGCAGAAGAAGGTGACGGTTGTTCCGGCAGAAGCTAAAGCTAAACCGCAGAATAAGCCGCAAGTTATGCCGCAAGATACGGTGATGGGGCCGCAGCCTTCTCAGATGCCAGAAGTACCACAAGATACCCCCGTACAAGACAATGTACAGCCTATTGAGCGCATCAATCAGTCTTCGCAGATTCCGGGGCTTAGTGTGCCACAACAGGTAGGTGGATGGCAGCCAGTGGAAAAATATGATCCTGATCAAGCATTAAAAGATGCCATAGCTATTGACCCCGGCACTCCCTTTGCGGAGAAGATGCAGGCCATGCAGCAGAGAGATGAGCAGGCATTAAACCTTCTCGATGCAGGGATGGATATTAATGACCAGTTATCGGAATGGAATCAACAGACTAAAGAATTAGACAAGGATCGAAAAGACATAAATAACACTGTTCCTGTAAGTGAGTTAGGGATAGAGGATTACAATAAGCGGGTAGACGGGTACAATAAATCGGTACAGGAAACCAATACAAGCCGGATAGGAATATCCAGAGGGCTTGAAGAATTAAACAAGGCAACGGAAGAGTCCAAGGCTTTTTATTTGGGTACAAATTCGGTGCTTAAGGGGTTCTATCAGGATGTGTTTAATAAGGAAGGAGGCACATCTGTATTTAGTCAGGTGGTGGAACCCCTGTTTTTGAAATGGCTTAATGACAATCCAGGAGTATTAAGACGGGAAAGCACTACACCTAACTTTGATGATGCCGATAGAGTAAAACTAGCATCACAGTTTATATCTAGTCAGATAGAAGGGTTAAAGGCTAGCGAAGACCCCAAGGCGCAGCGTAAGATAGATTTCTTGAAGCAGGAGATGGGGCGTATTTTATCGGATCACCCCGAAGAAATGGCGAAGCTAAAGCGGACGGAGGAACGGAAAGACAATATTACGATCCAGCCTGACGATGGCTTTTTAGAGGCGGCATGGAAAAGCACTAGACAAATAGCGAATGGAATAGAGAATGCCTTAGTAGACGCAGGCTTTTCTATTTTTTCCACGGCTAAGGCGTTGAATGATGCCATATTAGGAGGGGTGGGATATGATGTAGATGCTACAACAACAAGTGATAGGGTATATGATGCGATGGCAGATTATACTGATTCGTATTTGAAGTGGGCTAGTCCAGAATACTTTAGCGAAACCGGTGACATAAACTACGGACAGTCAGTAGGACTTGTGAGTAACACATTAGCTACCATGTATTTGTTAGGGAAAACAAGTCGTGGATTCGGGCCTATTGCCAAGGAAGCGGGGCTTGTTGCCAGTGGAACTATGTTTACTGTTGGTGATGCCATAGATCAAGGGAAGGAAGCGGGGCTTAGTGACAAGCAGGCTACTTATTACGGTTTAGTATCAGGGGTGGCGCAAGGTAGCCTGGAAGGTTTTTTTCCAGAGATACCTTTAATGACGTTAAAGAGTGCTAGTAGGGTAGCACTAGAGTCCGCTGCAAAAGGATTAACGACAAAGGATATTGCGCTTACCTATTTTAAGGAGATAAGGAAGCATGTGCCGGGGGAGGTATGGCAGGAGATAACACAGAATTGGGCAGATCGAGGAGCGCAAGCCGTCACAAATGCAGTTACGGATAAGGAGTTTTTTGACTTTGATCCTGAGAAGATCGCTAAAGACGACTATAACACTGCTTTAATTACTGCCTTTGCTACTATACTGTTTAGCGCATCTGGAAACATTAAAGAAGGACAAAAGGCAGCTATTTATAACGAAGTATTTAGCAGTCTTGAGCCAAATGAGTTTAAGGCTATACTTGATGGAGAGGTACTACAAGGCAATTTAACAAATCAGAAGGCACAGAAGATGTATAACAGCTTTACCCAAGTAAAGCAACAAATAGCAGAAGACAATGCCAAGGAAGAAAACCAACTCGAAAACGAGCAAGTCCAAGCAGGCCAAGAACAAAAGAGTCAGCAACAAGATCAGCAAGTTAGTCAAGGAGGGCAAGCCACAGAAACAGGCGGTAGCAATAGCACTGTCAATGGAGAGCAGCCGCAAGAAAAAGTAACATCGACTGTGCAGCAAGCAGTGCCAGCCACCGCCACCGGGGAGAGCGGGGTGCAGGTGCCGACAACGAATGATGGAGCAAATGAGGGAGCAACTGAGGGAGCTACCCCCGTTACTCCTACCGAAACCGTTACCGCAACAGAAGCCGTAGCGCAAGGAGATACTGCACCGGGCAGAGTCGCTACCGAAGGGGCAGTCAATACGGGGGCAGAACAAGCTCCCGTATCGTCTGTACCAGAGCAAGGCAATACCAATCCCGTCCATCACACGGTAAAGATAGGTGGAGAACTAATAGACCTTTACCGAGATGATAACGGCAGGCTACGAAGAAGTGATAATGGTGCAGTAGTAGATAGCCCTGCATTAGAAGAAGCCATAGCAGTAAGAGAAGAGCAGGCGGCTACTAAGAAGAAGTTGGCTCCATGGCGTAACGGCAAGCTAAGTATTAAGAATGGTATCAAGCAATTACTAAGTCCTTCATGGCAGCGTGACGTTGTAGAGGACTTATTGGTCTTTGGCAAGAAGTTCACCAATCTGGATAAGTATTTTGGAGATGAACGGGCAGACATAAAAAAACACAAAACGGGCTTTGTAAGTGAGAATGGGGATCAGATAGATGACTACATAGAGACTGTAGCGGAGAAAGCAGGGGTTTCTGCAAGTGTAGTAGAGGAATTTCTTACTGATGCCATAGATAAGATAGCGGGGTATGGCCGCAGGGCTTTTGTGGGGGATATGATAGAAAATGAAGCGTCTCTTTCATCGGCTTCTCTAAGTGATACTACGGAATTGGGATTAAACGATCAAGGCGAGATTGTAGAGATCGTCGATGGGCAACCCATATCGGTAGAGAGCAATCCACCTGCCGAAGAAAGGACGCAAGGCGAGCAGGTAAAGACAAGTTTTAAGTTCACTACGTCTGAACAGCGAGGCATACGAAGGACGGTACGGAGACTTCTTGCTGATCCCGATTTAGACCCCAAGCTAAGAGAGCAGATACAGCGTGACGTAGATGCAGGCATTTACGACAAAGATACCTTAACTGATGCGGAAGTCAGGACTTTAGCAGATCAATACATTAGTGCAGTAGGGCTAGATAACGCCTTTGCTAGCGTTATGAATGACGAGAATGTACCTCTTAATGTTAAGGTGCAGGTCTTGAATAAGACCGCATATAGGCTGGCAGAACAGGGGCGCATTCTTGATGCCGCCATTGTATTTGAGCAGTTGGCGTCAGAAGGTAGCCAGTTAGGAGCAGCGTTGAGGCAGTTTCATGCCGGAGAAGAAGACACTTTGCTTACCAAGGCAGGGATAAGGTTTCATGTGGCTAAAACAATAACGCAGAAGCTGAATCAGAAATTTGGAAGCACCAATAAGACCAAAAAAGAAGTATTAGACGAGGCCAGTAAACTGCTTCAAGCGGATAGAGATGTCGTAGATGAAATTATAGGCAAGGTATTCCAGAATGAGGGCAAGGTAAAAAAGAGTGGAGATGACTACATAAAGTCTGGTCTTACAAAGATAAAAAATGCTCTTAATAAGCCAAATCTTGGATTTGCGCAGACGGCAAAGAATAGAGGGCGAGAGCTGGCTGAAAGCAATAGAGAGCTATTTGAAGGTGTATTAGAGGTAGTTAAAGGCTTAGTTGTTAAGACAGGTGGTAAGTTAACAGACATAAAGAAAAAGTTTGCAGAATTTTTTAGTAACGATCCCGATTTAGCGCAGGCTATACCAAAGCCGGATCAGTTGTTTGATGACTTGTCTGACCTTGATGAGTTCAAAGAAGCAGTAAACAAAGGCGTGGTGGAGTCATTACTACGGCAACATTTCGGAGGACAAAGCACAAAGGGGTTAAAGCAGTTATTAGAAGACAATGGCATTACAGGAAAAGACGCTGATGCTATCATAGAGAGTACAAAGAAAGCCTTTGCTGATACATTAGATGTCAATAATCCGCAAGCACTCACTAAGCTAGGTTTAGGGCCGAAGTTATGGAAGGCTATGCTAGAAAAAGCAGTCTTAGAGGGCAAGATTAGCGGAGATGACTTGTTGAAGTATTTCGCCAAGCAGTTTGGTGTTCCTATGATTTCTGCGGAGCATATGGCTGTTTTGGAGCAGTATGGCGATGAGTTACAGAAAGCGATAGATGCTGGTGGTGGTTATAAGGCTGAAGAGATAGAGCGGAAGATCAGAGAGACATTAAGAAGGGCAGATACCACGACAAGGCAGTTTTATGCAGGGCTTGTAAGAGACATCTATATGGCTAACATTCTTAGTGGCATGTCTACTACGATGAGAGCGGTATGGGGGTCTGTGTTTAGTAACTTGTTGGGCGAGATCGTACCGGAGATGGTCAGGGGATCTTTTGAAGGTAGGAGCAAGAAGCTAGGCACGTCTTGGCTTAAGGAAGCGGCAAAGAATATGTTTAGCCCTGTGGGGTTTGCAGCGGGGATACAGGCAGCAGCCGATATATACAGATTTGGCAGTGTGGACTTGTCATGGGCTGATACGGTGGATCTGGATAGGCCAAGTGCATTAGATGTGTTTCAAAATAATGCCGTTCCTAGCAGTAATAAGATGACAGCAGCGGCTAAAGCAGCATTACGGGGGTATATGTATATTCCGGTGATGATGTATCGTAATCTGATAGCCATAGATGCAGTAGTAAAAGGGGGTGTTACAGAGTTCTATGCTTACATAGAAGCATATAACAAAGCACTGACACAGGATGGTACATTAGGAGGGGAGGACTTACAAAACGAGGTAAACAGGCTGTTGGGTATTCCTAAGTTAGAGCTTATACGCCAAGAAGTAAACGACGAGATAAAGAATGGCATCACGCCACCGGAGCGTAGGAACTTAAGGATGCGTCAGAAGTTAGATGCGTATAGGGATGAAGAGGTTAGCAATGCGGCAGCATCAAGGGCTATGGAAGCATTATTGATAGGGGATACTTACGGGATTATTCCATCTTCTATTCGCAGTATATTTGCGGGGCTTACATCTCAAAAACAAGGAGATCATCCTGTGTGGGCTAGCTTTAAGACAGGCATGAGTTATTTCTTTCCCATTGTAAGGGTTCCTCTTAATGCCGTCAAGCGTATGTATGACTTTAGCCCATTGGCGTTGATAGAAGGGGGATTGAGTTGGGGCGCACATCGCTATTTCGGAGAGTCGGAGACAACATTAAACAAGTTATTTAATACCAGAGCTAAGTTTAGTCATAAAGGATTCAGCACAGAAGCAAGGAGTGTAGAGGATAGAAAGCGGTTGCTGTGGCGTGGTGCTATGGGTACTTTGTACGGCCTTACATCACTGGCTTTGATGAAATTACTTGGTAGCTTTGATGATCCCGAGAAAGATACATTCATCAAGATCAATGGTCCTGGTACGGGAGATTACCGTACAAATCTTGACTTGTTTGGGCAGGACTATAAGCCCATGACGTTACAGATAGGTAATGTAAGCATAGATTATAGTGATACCAGCATGGGGTTGGGGATGGCATTCTTGGGGTATTACATGGATATACAACGCAGCAAGAAGTATGCCGATAAACACGATATGGTTATTGGCGATATGATGAGTGCTATGACTATGGGTATGTTTAATACCACCTTCCAGTACAGCATGGAGCAGGCTTCGTCAGTCATGGGGTATTTATCGGCAGGGCTTGCAGAGCAGACGACAGGTAAAGGAGTAGACAAAAGAGATGTTACCAGGATAGGACGGGCGTTGGAGCTATTGAGTGGCAGGCCAGCGCAAAACAAAGAAGAAAGAGACTTCGTAAAAACGATGGGGTCTAAGGTAAGTTCTCAGTTTTATGGCAACGTGTACAAGCAGTTATACAGATCGTATCGGACAGCGATAAAAGATCCCGTTACTACTTCTAACACTATACAAGGCGAGATAGCTAAATATATCCCGTACTTTCACGATCAGGCAAGGGATGTGTTCTTGGATGACATGGGAAATCCAGTACCGGAACGCTTTGACTTTGGGTTGCCGTTGTTGTCACCTACCTATGTGCAGGAGCTACGGTTTGGTAAGCAGGAGGAGAAGAATGAATACAATAGATTTCAGGATGAGTTAGGATTTAAAGACCCTGATTTCTGGCGCAAAGTAGGAGAATATAACGGCATTAGCATGCCCTATGAGGTATCTAATGAGATGCATAGAGAAGCCATGCGTCAGTTCACGTCAAAGGTGCTAGAAAATCAACAAGATTTAAGAGATAAGAGTGCTGACGAGAGAGAAAAGGAATTAGATCGCTATGCTACGAGGGTAGCGAGAGATGTCAACAGGCAGTTCTTTGAAGATCAAGAAGGATTTCCTTATACTATTTACAGCATAGATAAGATTATCTTAGACGAGCATCCTAGTGAATATGACTTACAGATCGCCAGTGAGAACCTGGAGCGCATCAAAGACCAACTGGATAAGTACCAGTACAGGGATAGAAAAGACAAGCTGGCGAAGTTAAAGAAAGAGGGGGAGTTGTAGTAGTGTATAAAATTATTTAGCTATGTTACACGCTTTATAGTCAAAACCTTTAGTGATCATTTAAGAAATCCTTATATCCCTCTATCCAGCAATCTCTATATTGTTCGTTTATATCCCATTTAGACTCATCTCCTATACTTACCATACATACTGGGTATTTTTCAAATGCGAGCTTGACTATCTCTTTGTCAAATATATCCGATTTTTGATACTTACTGAGTGCCTTTTCAATAACTGCTTGAAAGAAATCCATGTTATTGGCTTTAAAGTCATTATCTAATGACCATCCATCTTTTTCAAGTTCTTCAATTATTTTTTCTGCTTTCATAATCTTCATAATCTATCTTTAATAAATTTACATTCATAACATATACCTATTTTGCTTAAACTAAAGTTGTGTTTTATTAAATTACCGCAAAGTAACTGGTTGCTTCGACCGCTAACATGAAATAAACGCAATATCTTATCATGCGCTTCCCAATGTTCTAGTCTGCCTTCTTTATAATCTGTCAATATTTTACTTATAGGACTATACATACTTCGTTTATCTTTGTTCTTTAGCGTTCATTTGTTAGCCCACACAGGACAGTTAATACATAAATCATCTGCTTTTTCGTGTGCAGGAGTAAAATGTTTGTCATAATCAAATTCTGGATTTAAACATTCCCATTGCCTCCACATATGCAAATATTGTGGTTCGTGTTCCATTCCATTACTATCTTCGTAATTGTTACCAAACTTACAAGTCTTGCACGTTCTATGACTTGGATTTGTCCAACATTTACAATTTAGCTCATGCGTCAAGCAAGCATTTTTACTCCAAAATCCTCGCCCGCAATCAGCTATATATCTTGTAACTCTATTTGTTTTCATTGTTTTATATCTTTTGGTAATGGGCATTTATCTGGAATATTGTCTGCATTTGTTAATTCAATATTCATCTTAGTACACCAATTTTTACCCCATTTAATTTCTTCTCTCTGATCATCATGCATATGAAAGGGGCATTCCCAACATGATTTTATTATAACTATTCGTTTATTCATTTTGTATTAATTGAGTTACCCAAATGCTTTTCTAGCATCTGCTTCGTTATCAAATAAGTTACATGCCCAAATATTCCAGTTACTCTTTCTGTTGTAATAGGCTTCGTCAGTAGTGTATCTGTTTCTGCCGTTCTCTTGTATTCCATGATTGGGCTTTTTGCTCATGTAGTCTCTTACGGCTTCATCGAAAGTAGTTCCGATGCCTTTCCCGATCATTTGAGCGGGGCCGTATTCTCCGGTAGCGGCATATCCTTCCATCCATATCTCGTATTCCCTTACGGGCTGTCTAAACTCTATTTCTTTGATCTCGGCAGGGTGGCCTTCTCTTAAATAATCTAACTTATATGGGTAAGCTCTATTGTAGAATAACTCACTGTTATAATACTCATCTGCTCTTTCCCTGTTCTCTTCAAGTATCCTATTATGCTTAGTAATCCATTTCTCGGCGTAGTCTTTATCATCTGTGATAAATTCTGCCCATTGAAAAAAGTCGTCATATAACCCATGACTTAGCATAACAGCATATAGCTTGGTTGTTCTCATTTTGATAAAGGTTTATATTCATTAAATGTCCATCCCTGATCTCTTAAGAGCTGGATACTTTCTTCTGTGATACTATAATCATAAGTTACAGAGTAACTATCCCCAAAGCCTCCGTAGGTAAAAGTTTTTTTAGTCAGGTATTCTTTGATGCTATTGATCTTATCAGGAGTATTACGCCACACATGGGTTCTGTATCTATCGTGTTCGGTGTCTATTAATAGATAATATCCCATTATGCAGCCGTAATTGTTGGCTTCTGTAATATATAAATACTTTGACTTATTTTCTTTCATCCAGTCAAGCCATTCGGGAGTTCTATAATTTTCTATTGCGGTATTGAAGGCTTCTTCTACACATAGCCCAAGACTTGCGCCCTTCACTGGAATGGTATCTTTAAACTTATTACCTCCTATCTCTCTTGTTATAACTTTTGTCTTTGGCTTCCACCGCTCGGCTAATACAAACAGCTTATGATTGTCCTCTAGCACTTTCATGAGTGTTGTTTTTAATGTCTTAAGTTCTCTGGCTAGTTCTTGTATGGAGACAAAACTAGCAGCATTTACCTTCTTAAGCAAAGCCACGGTGGTCACAATGTTATCAATAGTTAATTGATCCATTTTTTCTGTAAAAATAGAACAAAAAAGGGACACCTGCAATACAGATGCCCCTTAATCCTAAAAATTATGGCAAATTTTTTATTTTACCAACAGCCAGCCCCCGGTTCCGGTATCGGCTTTGATCCATAGCGAATCAATATCCAGCGTGTCCAAGAAGAAGAACCCCAAGGGAGCATCTACTGAATCGGTGGGATTGATAGTGTCTACCTCAAAAGCATGTTGCAAGGTGTCTACTACGGATTGAATGTTGTTGGCGTTAGAATCCCACGGGTTAACCACATAAAAACTGCCCTGAACACTGGCGATTTGCCCGGTGTCATGGCAAGCCACAAGCCCCAATTCAAGGGCTAGAACGATAAATAGTTTTTTCATAATGCGCATTTAGTGTTAAAACGATTTAACGACAAAGATAGTTCTTTTCTATATAATAAAATAGGCACCCATAACTTTTTATAGATGCCGTGAGACAAATTTTCCTTTTCTACTGCGTTCGTATCCCCACGAACACTTCTTAGACAGTTTAAGGGGATTATCTAGCCCCGTACTGGTATGGTGGCATGTCATTCTACGTTTTGCATTGTTGTCTTAACCAAGTTCTCAGAATATCCGGCAGCACACATCAACTGCACAATAGCTTCTACTGCTTCTTTTGCGGTGACATCACTATGATCTATTTCTATGGTAATTTTGGTATCGTAGTGTTGCAGTGTTAATATAAAAGGTTTTGATATATCACTCATTAGTCTATGATTATTAGTCTTTGTCCGTTACTTACCTTCTCAATGGCTTCTTCTATCTCGATAACAGCCGCTATGTGTCGTCCGATGTCTTTCTTCTGCTCCTGCTTAAACATCTCCTCTGCGGCTATATGTAAGGCTTTAATCAGCACTTGTTTCTTCATCCGCATAAGGCTCGTAGGTTTCGTAAAAAATGTCTTCTTTGCATGCGTATAGTTCTCCTTTTACGCCCCGGATGATATAGTCTCCAGTGTTGGCTCCCATAGTACCTTCCAGGGTCACTATATAGACTGCATGAGGGCCGATGAAGGCAGGGCTTATAGATCCCGGATCGGGGAATGTTTTGTCAAAGAAAGCATCACGTAACCATTTCGGCCAGTAGTCTACGTCTGCTGGTCCAAAGTCTTTGGTTATCTGATACGCCTCTATAACGATAGGTTTTTTTCTATACTTTGGCATATTTGTATTTTATGATTGTTATTAATGCGTCTATGGTATCTATTTCTTCATGATGTCTATGTAGCTTGTAGGCTCTGTGTAATTCCTTTGCTGACAACGTGTGTATTGTCATAGGGTGGAGTGTTTTAAGCCAGTGCAACAGTGTCATTTACAAAATGATTTCACCGTACTTTTTATTAATTCTTCTAGATCACGCAATTCTTTCCGATACTTTCGTTGGTAATTGCATTCCCAGCAATCACATGGAACAGCCTGCTTGTTATCTTCTCTTATAAACACCATAACTCCATCTTTAGGCAACTCTTCTCCGGCTTCTGGAATTCCGCCGTGAATATCGTAAAAACTTCTAGGTATTAGTTTACTAATAGGAGCAGAGGATATCCACTCTTTTAATAGGCTATCAGTCATGAGGTATAGATTTTAGCGCTTGAATTATTCTATTAGCTAAGTCATATGTCTCTTGTATCTCATTGACATAGCGTTCTTCTTGCCCCGTCCATTTCGTGATTCTTGGAAACTTTAAAAGTATTCCTCTGGCATCTCTAATACAATCAGGTTGTCCGAATTTGTGTATAATTTGAAGTTTTCCTTCTACTTTAAATCTCATTATTCCCAAAATTTACCTTTGAAAAAATCATATATCTTATCTGCTAGTTCTTCTTTGCCTTCATTTTCTGCGTTCACAAGTAAAGAACTGGCAAGCAATAATTCATTGTCGCTATCAAGATACCAAAATACTCCTGCTTTTAGCTCATCCAAGGCTTTATTTTTATAGACTGCTATTTGCTCGGATGTCTGGTAAGTAGGTAAAGTGGATTTATAAGGACTAGACAGCCCATAGGCGTTATGAAGTGCATTAGAATTATTTGTCTTTAGGAAAATCTCACGTTGCATGGCATCTCTTTTACGATTCCATTCTATCACTGAAACGTGAGCATTCGCTCTTGGGTCTGCTTTACCTCCTAAAGTATAATTACCAGCCCTATAATTACTCCTATGATAACTATCTGCATCAATGCAATTTCCATCAACACATATCTTATCGTCTTCACAATCTTCATTATTTGTATGAGGTGTGAAAGTAAATGTAACTCCGTCATCCGAAAGTTCCTCTTTGTAATATGTAGGAGGAGCATAAATATGATAAATATTAAAGTGATTATCCGTAACAATAAAAGGTCTTGTCTTATCAAGTATGCGATAAAAAACTGTAAAATTTCTAGTTGTGGTTGCTTGAATAGATTTGGTTTTTTTAAGAGTTTGTCTTGAGAACCCCCAAAGCACTTCGTCTACTGTTTCTAATACTACCGCACCTTGTTTCGGCATTACAAACATATTGCTTTTATGATTACCATTACCGTTAAAAGTAACTTCAACTGTTTCTTGTGGAATATAGCCACCACTTTTGTTTTTGGGAAATCTAATGATGTTGCCATCTGTGTCATAACAATGACCACCCCTACAACCTTCTGGTGCTGGATATCTAGTCATTGATAACTATATTACAGCTTTCTTCTATGGCATCAATCATAAACCCGCTAAAGTCTCTTTCACATGCCAGACAAGCCTGTTCTATAAAATCTATGGATAGCTTTCTATCTCCTAAGAGAGTGGCACTAAGCGTAGACCTAGACATGCCCATACGCTCTGCTACTTCTTCTCTGAATATCCCCTTACGCTTGGCATATTCGTCTACCATGCGGTCAAGGTCTTCTAAGAGTTGGAATTTAAGTTTGCTCATTGTATTTTATTTTGTGAAAAGAGTCTATATCAAAACTATTATAAGTGCCTCCCTTTTTGTAAGGAAAGAGGGAAGAATAAATAACTATTCCAGAGAATAGATTATGAATCTTGTCTATTTTTGTTACTACAACATCATAGTATTGTTCAAGTTTATCAAATCGCACTACATCTCCTATCTCAAAGGAAGGAATCTCGTTAACAAAGGTTATCCCTAAAAGGTCAAGAGCATTTTTCTGTTCTTCTGTAATATCTACTATGTATCTCATGGATGAATGTTTTCAAATTTATCTAAGAAATGAATTAGCTTTCGTCTTATCTCATGTAAATAGTCGTGACATATCTTCTTTGCTTCTTCTAGGCTTCTAGCCGATCCAAGCCATAGATCACCAACCCAAGCATCATAGGAAGGGTCTTCCTTCCATCCTTTCCAGTCTATTATGCATAAACCAAGAGGTGTTTCACAAATAATGTGATGGTATGAAGTAGTGTTATTTGGCGGCTGTTCTTCTGACCATTTCATATGTTCTAAAATTTATATATTATACCTAAATAATGTCCTATACTCCATTCATGCGTAGTGGACTTATACCGATAAGTAGGGCTAAAGAAAGCTCCTATCTGGTTAAGCCATGCCCTTATCTCCACGTTAAAGCCAAAGGTGGGCTTAATGCCTTTATCGAATATACTGCCCATGTCTATCCCTACTCCTGTCTCTAAGGCTTTGTAGCGATACAGATATTGGCCTTGCATGGTCAGCGCAGAGTAATTAGTGGCTTCATTTCTCCAAAAAACAAGTCCTAGTTCTTGGTGGAAGCACTGTCCTAGCTTGCCGTGATAGTTAAGTCTCCACTGCGCATCCAGAGATCCGGCTAAGACATTCGTCAACTCCAGTCCGGTGCTGAATTGATACTGTGCAGATACACTAGAAATGACCAAGATACTCTTCAGGACGACTAGGATCAATTTCTTCTTCCAATTCTTTATATGTTTCATGGAGACTAGATTGCTGTTTTGTGATATAATAATTCAAATAGTCTCTGATGACAATTAAAGCCTCTAGTTTAAGCCAACCTCCTTTAACATCATCTAATGCATCTTCCCAACAAGACGCTACATCAGAAGTATTTAATATACTCCACAAGTCATCGTTCATGGCATCAGCTTCGGTATCGAAAACTTTACCTGAATTTGACTCGTACTTAGTTACTTCTACTTGTATTGGTTTCATTTTGATTATTGGTTTTATGGTTAAAAAATAACATCTTGCTTTCCAGGTCTTGCTTTCCATTGCAGGATTGACTTTCCCGTTTCTGGGGCTGCATAGCAGTGTACTAATCCTTGCTGGTCTATAACTCTATGAGTGCTTCCCCCTTTACGTAAAACCAAAGTCTTTGGGTTGTCAATTCGATGCACTAAGTCATTAGTTATAACTACTCTGTACTCTTCATCAGAAATGTCCGATGACGTGTATGTGGTGTCAGGTAACTTTTGAGGGATACTTGGCGTTTCCTGCTGTACAATTGCATAACATTTAGAGATAATATTGTTAAACGCAGTCATATAATCAAATAGAACATTCTCATTATGTACATGACTAAGCCTGTCATAAATCCATACTAAATGGTTTACATCTTCTGTTGTAAGTTGCATAGTTTTGTTTTTTATTTGATGAAAGTTGCGTTATCCGTTATTCTTCTTCCAAGATTGTATTTTCTAAATGATTCATTGCACGGAGCAGGTTTTCTAGCTTTTGTTTAGCGGTCAATTCGGGATAGGTTTCATTATATTTTTTGACTGCTGACGCTCCTTTTAACCCTGTTTCAAGACAAAGGTTATGAAACCTGATAAGGTCTATGCTGTTGTAATTTCTCATTCTTCTAGCTTTTTCCAGTTATCCCACAAATACAATTTGATTTCTGCACCTTCAGATCCATTCTTTTTTATACGAATGCCTATTCCTATTGAGATAGAGTCAGTTGTCTGCATTGACAATACCTTAGCCTTGCGCCCATTTTTGTCTATGACTATATCGCCCTCTTTAACTCCTAATGTGAGGCTGTTGATCTGACCCATAATTTTTGCCCTGTTTTTATAAAGCATGTTTAGGGAGTTTCTTTGAGCGAAAATATCATCATCTACTTCCGTTAGTTGCTTTTTTAGTTCATCTAGTTCTTGTTGTAGTGTCATAATTTTGCATTTTTTAAGAGTGCTTCAATGTATAGTGAGTCCTGATACCAGGATTCCGGCGTAGCTGTCATCCCCATACGGTATCCTGTACTCCATATCCGCATAGCTTGTAAGTGATTTAATTGATGAGTATAAAGGATAAACCATACAAATACACCTAATGCTATTAAAGATACGGATATGCCTAAAATATTATCTGCTTTCTGTGTCATACGTTATCAATTATTACCATCTTTGCTGCATTAAAATTTGAATTGCGTATATATAATATAGTTAGCAAACAATCTCCCAATACGTTTGCAGTTCAGAAGAAAGAAGCCATTCGTAATCCTGTTCATTTTCTACTAATCTTTCCTCAAAAGGAAGTGCGTCATACTCAGCTTCAAGTTTCTTTCTTTCTTCTCCTTTCTTGCCCATCATTTTCCAAGCCCATTCTCGTTTATACCATTCCCATTTATCTACAAATCTTACGGTATCTCCAAAGTGAATTTCTTTGCCATTTCGGTCTTTTATGCCGCATGGTCGTTTGCTAACAATGTATAAAACCAATAGCTCTTTATCGGCTTGTTCAACTGTTAGCTCTCCTTTGGCAACTTTTTCTAATATTTCTATCTGTTTACTTTTCATATCGCTACTGTTTTTTTAAATGGGTTCATTATTATACAAATTACTTAGGTACGTTAATATAAGCCCACCACTCTGCATCTTTGCTGATGGCTAAAAACTGGCTGTCTATAACTCGTATCCGCATAGGGTCAGTTTCTTTGTAAGCAGGTGAGAATACAAGTATTCTGTGTCCTTCTGCTGGCATCTGTTCTTTTCTGTGATACCACACCAAAGCCGTGCTAAATCTTTTCTTAGCTAGCATAATATTTAGTTTTTCATGAAGTCATAAACATCCACATCACAGGCTTTACACACCCGCTCCACAAAGTCTACTGATAGTCCTCTCCTACCCGTAAGGATCATACTAAGTCCTGCCTCCGACATATTCATAGCCTCCGCAATAACGGCTCTTTTGGTGTTATGCTGGCTTGTGTAGTCCTTCACCAAGCCAACCAACCTCTTTCTGGTGCGTTCTTTGAATGTCATTTTTAGAGTGATTTTTATCAAAAATAATACAAAAAACAATAGCATGCAAATAAAAAACCAGATAATCGTAAAAATTATCTGGTCATGTACTCTCGTTGTACTCTACGCCTCGTAACCGCTCTTTGAGTGAAATGATGCTTACGTTCCGGCCACTCCGGTTATCCCTTGCCTATCTAAAGATTCATCCATTCAATTCACGGGGCCGATAAGCAAGTTCATAAGACGCGGCTCCTATATTACGTCTCGGTGAGGAAACCTGTATCCGTATAATAGCCTGAAAACCCCTTTATATCTCTAGTGTCTTTGCGCTTAAGCCTTCGTCTGCGATCATCTGCTCCATTAAAGTACGGATTTCAGCCGAAGTATAAGTCTTGTCCTCTTTCATTCGTAGGTATAGCATCCTGAGTACAGATAAGTGTTTAGAGAATAGCTTACTTGTTCTTTTAATATGAAGTGGGACTGTAATGTCGTAATTTCCAGCTAAGTCCAAGTCATCGCACATAGCAGATGCTGTTTCAGATAATTCTTCTTGTGTCATAATGTTATTGATTTTGCTATTCTTACTAAATGAGCAGTGGCATGATATTGTCCGGTATGTTTAGGTGGACATATTTCATAGCCTGTTATTTCATAGGTATTATCATCCAGTATTAACCTAGTCTCTATCGGTGGTAGCATAGGATAAGTCATTATTAACAACGTTGCTCCATCATACTTAAACGAAATAGTTATCATTATCTTAGTTCTTATGAATGTAATTCAAATATTCTGCTATCTCAAAATCCAGTGCGTACATAAGTGACATAGCGGGTCCGTTATAAGTAACCTCTATGTCATTTTTCATAAGTACGTAGTTCTTGTCAAAGACGTATTTAAGCATCGTAAGTAGATGTACTTTCTCCGCAAATCTAGTCTCGAACAAGAGCGTGTTGTCTTTTATCCGGCACGGAAGCCCTATGCGTGTGTAGATCCTTTTAGTGGTATCTATTTCATATGGAGTCAATGGCTTGCCTGGAAAGGCAACAATCCCCGTCATCATTCCTCCAATGAGATATTCATGGTACTCGCTGTACTCACCTTCAAAAAGCATGATCTCTCGTAGATCAATTACCGGACCTCCGTTTATCGGCATAGATACGTGCTGATATGTCTGCAAATTGTCCTTCCAGTGTCTCCAGTACCACTTCGCTTCTTAGGCTGTCCTGCCAGTATTTCTTCATGGCCTTGGAATAGTGTGTCTGGAACTTGTCACCAACTATACCCTGGCGTTGCAAGGTTATAGCCTGTGCGCTGAACTCCTCATGTGCCTTCTGGCAGTCTTTCCATGCCATTTCATAGATCATATCTACTAAGGGGCGTACATCTACTTTCTTCATTGTCCTTTCACAAATTTGTCTAGTAATTCATTTAGTGCAATAGTGCTTCGCTTTCCAACTATTCTGCCTTCCAATAACCAGTCCTTATCCAATTTAACGTGGAATGACTCGTATGGTATGCCGGGATATATTTCGTCTTGGCAAGGCCATTTTGGTTTACCACCTACTATATGTTGCACTGGCTTTCCTACATATATCTTTTGGGTTACTATATCAGAGTCCTTAAGATGCCTCTGCTTTAATACAGCCTTAATAGCTGCTGGAAGTCCTATAATAGTTGCTAAGAATTGCTTACGGTTCATTGTCGTTAGATTTATAAGATGTTCCAAAGGTAAGACGTTGTTCAATAGCATGGCCTAATTTTTGTTTATAGTCTTCCATGTACTTAACAAGTATATCCCATTGCTCTTTGGTTACAATCAAAGGATGCCCTTCTCTTTTTCATTGCCTCTGCCCATTCCCGCTGCGCCTTTCGTCTTTTGCGGCTATTCATTTGAATGAAATTTCATACCTTAAAGGGTATAGTTGCTGTTATTGAATGACTTATCATACCCGATAGGGGTTATGTATTAAAATCTCCCCAATTCATTTCATGCTCTTCTTCTACTGCCATAGCTTCATATACAATCCTTGCAATCAAAGACTGCGGAAAGTCCGTCCTTTTGGTATTCTCTACCAGCCACAGCAGATATTGGGGATCGTCTTGCAGCACCCCACGTACTGTATTGCCGTTGTGCTTGCCAAACCCTATTACAGAGTCTTCAGATGTTAGCTTTTGTGTATTCATCGGTTGAATTTAGGTGGTTTATTGTGTTCTAATTCTTTGTACTTCTTTTTATATGCTCGTAATACCAAGGCATCGTTGGCATAGTCGTAATCATATGGCTTGCCATTAACTGTTGCACCTCCATAGTGTCTAGCAATAGATAGCTGAGACATGGATACGTTTTGATATACTTTTATTAGCTCTGACATTTGCCTCCCGTGTATGCTGATCCCACTCTATGTGATTTTGTTAGAGTAAAGTCATTATAAGACCACTGTGTTGAATGAAAGCCTGCTTTTGGGCCGTCTATGATGGTTCCCTCAAATACTTTATTTCCTAGCTGGTTGCCTTTCATGTTTTCTGTTACCAACACAGTAAAGTATTTTGATTGAACAATATCGCCTCTCATAAACAGAAAATCAATTTTAAACGCACCCGGAACCGTACCGCGTTCTTCTTCTTCACCAATGTAAAGCAGGTAACGGTATTGATCGTCTGATTTAGTAAGCACTAGGCCACTCAAAGAAGACTTTAATATGCCGTCCTTATATTCGGCCAGAAACGGTTTGTACTTGTATCCAGTAAACTTGTCTACATTGACACATACATATGGGCCTTCTTTCATTTCCGGCATATAGGTTTGGAGAATCCATTGCCCTCCTTGCCGAAAAATAGCGTCTTTATCTACAATAACGTTTTCATCAATAAACCCGTCATTATTCATCACGTAGTCCTTGACATTAGAGGTAGCTGCATCTAACAGTTGCTTAACTTGATTTCTTGTGTATAACATAACTTTTATCTTTTATATATGTCTTCCGTTCTGTTAAGCCACCCCTTAAGGAACTTTCCTAGTTTGGCTCTTTTTTCTGCTAAATTATAGTAAAATTTTTTCCTTTCCAAATATAAACATTCTTTTGTTAGGGTTTTTAACACTTCCAAGGTGTGTGGACCTACCAGGCCATCTACTGCTATGCCAAGGCATTTCTGTGCTATCTTCACCGCTCTGGATGATCCCATGTTAAAAGCCATGTCAAAATACATAAGCCTGCTTTGCTCCGGCACTAAGTCAGCACGTATAGGCATGTAGTATTTGATGAATGCGAGGGCTGCGGCTTCTTCAAAGACGGTATCCTTGAAGTCATCCAGGTTCTTGAAGTAGTTTTTATTGTATTCATAAGCTATGCCGTATATGGTGTAGCCACCGCTGTCACCGCTTACTTTGTGTAATTGACTGCCTCCCTCCCAAAACAGCGTATGTGGGAATACGTGCTCTTTGAAGAAAGAGAAAGGGGCCTTATACTTCGGGGAGTTAGCTAGTTTTACTACTTCTGTTATTGTCATCGTAAATATTTTTATTAGAAACTGATTATCAGTTACATAACGGTATTTCTGTAAGTTCTAACTCCTCTTGTGTTAAAGACACAAACCAAGTGTTATTGCATTGATACTCAACGTAAAATAGGTTTTAAACACAAAAAACCGGGCTTATGCCTTTGCACTGGCCCGGAAGAACCAATCTGTAACACTTTAAATAGTGTGTCCTTGAATTTATTGATCGCCCCCGGACATCAGCGATTATCTTTTAAAAGAATGACTGCCGACTATAACGGCTATACGCCAACTAGGAAAAGCGTCATTCGGACCTTCCTGATAGTTTGAGTTTCACTTAAACTTACGCTCCTTCTCCATCCGTTTGATGCAATCGATAGGGTCTTCCTCAGGAAGCAGATCATATCCACAACCTACTACCCCGCCTTTCCAGCTTCCTTTCCGGCTACCAACTTCTTTATCGAAATCGATGTCGATTGTTCGCCTAACCTTTGCAAATTTATTAGTCCATGTTAACCACTTAGGTCGCCATTCCCGTTCCTCCACATAAATTTTAGCACCTACTACCGTGCCATCATAGGAATCAGTGTAATCGTAATACCACATCTTCTGTTTAGACTTCCATTCTTCTTCGTAAAACTCTTTATGATCGCCCTTTGTCGAATGTTCCCACGTACCACCTTTCAGCAGTATAGATGTTCGCACCCATTGTTTCGTAAAGAAAGGGATGTCCCAAGTCCACCATTTGTTACCACCATTCATATTGCCTTTTCCGCCTCGGTAAATCCAGAAAGTATTACCATGAATAGCAATACCCCATTTCGGGGGGATACACTCGTCAGTCCATTTGTTTCTAAATGGTAGGATGAATACCAACTTCCACCACAATGCCAGATTGATGTGTGGTCTGTTATCGAAGTATCCGCAGGCTTCGTATGACAAGTCAAACGTACGGCTTTTATAGGCCAATAAATAATTTGTTTCCATTACTGTTATTCTTGATATAGCAGCGACAAATCTGTGATCTTTTCTTTCTTCATGAAGTCTTTGTAGCTCATTATCTTGGGGTGCTTCTTGCCTGCTATCACATCATTGGCTTTGGCCTCAACCCCGTTAAGAACAATAGTCCAATACTTCTTTTCATTGTTGAACCTGACAGAACAAGACTCTTGTTTTAATATCCAGTCTGGTATAAGTTCCAGGTATTCTCGTCTTGAATAAGTCCAAGGCATCAGCTTTACCACATAGTGTTGTTTCATGCCGTTATCTTTTGAGGTTTTTTAAGAACCAAGCAACTCATGATCTTATCAAGTGCTTTTATCTGGTAGGTGGCGTCATCAATGGGGTCATGCTCCGTGCCCTCAAATACCAAGTCCTCCGCGCAGCTTCCAAATAGCTCCCTCATGGTCCTAAAACACCGCTCCTGCTTGTAAGACCACGGCAGATCCACGCCGTAGAACTTGAAATAAGCCTCCAGGAGTATCAAGTCAAACTGCGGACCGCAGCCCCAAACCGTCTGTGGCTTCATACGTTTAATGACATCCGATATCTCCTTACATACAGTGCGGTTGTCTACATCGGGCTCATCAAACTGCATGTGGTTTATCTTCTGCTTACCCCACCATTCCAAAGTGCGGGGGTTTACCTTGAAACCATCAGCCTTAGACTGCTGCATGTTAAACTTAAAAAGATGTCGGTAGAGGTCTTTTTCCTCCCAAAACACCAATCCGGCGCATAAAACTAAGTCACCGTAATCTGTTCCTAATGTCTCCAAGTCAAGCATCAAATGCATATGTAATTGTATTTTATTTGTTAAATGTTAGTTTCTTCCGGTTCGTCCTCTAATGGTAATACTCCAATCTTTTGACCTATAATAATCCATAGTATTGCAAAAGCAAAAGCTGCTGCTGCTAATAAGGGGATTCTCCACAAATTATTCCAATCATACCCATATCCATTAGAACCAGCCCATAGTTCGGTTGCAATAACTGGAAGCTCTATGAGAAGGATAGCCCATGCAATGGATTTAAGAAGTTTCATTAATTGTGTGATTTAAGTAAATTGTAATTCCAAACCAAAGCCAGCCCAAGTTGACATAAGAAAACTCTGGTTGTTTGAACCAGCTAATATAAGGAAAGAAGTTGAAGTGCCTAATTCCTTTGTCTTCCATCGAATTGTACGGCAGTATCCGTAGTCCTAGTAATACTGCAATCATTACGAGAATGCCACTTGCTATTATCCAAGGTAAAAGCCAAAGTATTACCATTTTCTGTTGTGATGTTTTATGAATGCAGTCTCGGTGCTTATAAGATCCGAAACATCTATGTCTTGCTCTATTTTCATTTTAGCCATGACATCAGACATTACGCTTTTATGACATATGTGCATATGACCACAGCACTCTAAATCAGGGTTCTTAATGCATTTGTATTGTGGCAACTCCAGTGCTTGCAGATGCCGTTTCCCCGGTATAGCTTTCGTCTTAAAAGGACACGGTCCACAGGGCCAAGGCATGTAGGGAAGGAGCCATTTACTGCGTAGGAGTTCTTCCCCAGGCATTTTTATAATCGCTAATCCACGTATCCCTTACCTTCTTGAGATAGTCTGCAATAGATATCTCTGTCATCGTTTCCTCGTTCTCTTCTTCTGTTTGTTCGATCAGGAACAGTTTATCTCCATGCAGTTCTACAATGACATCATCTCCGGTAAGGTAATTCCAGAAGTTGATATACATGGTGTCATCATCACATACTTTTAGTTCTAGCTGAATATTCATATCCCGTTATCAGTTACAAGGTGTAAAAAATCCTCCCCACCATAACAATAGTACCATTATTACAATGGAGATAACCGATTGCCACGCATTATATGGTTCTCTATCTGTTCCGTCTTTTGCTATTGTTATCCCCAAAGATACTGCCATTAATACAATTAATATTATCTGTGGTATTCCCATTTTTAATGCGTTAAACAGTTATCAATATGTGTAGTTACAGCTTTCTCAAAGTCATAGTCTTCTTCGTATCTGCCATTGACTAGGTAAGATATGTTACTCATGCTTCTTCCCATAATCTCTGACACATCTTTTATAGGTAGATAGGTGCGTAAGGATCTGGCTATAATCTTTCTCTTATTCATCACATCTGCTTTACGATCTTTAGTTGTGATGACTGAATATAGCGGGGATGCCATTAATCCTTCTTCTATACACTTCCGGTCTAGTATGTGATGCTTCATAGTACAGTAGCTATTAAGTAACCAATTATTCCTCCTATTATTAGTATGCCCACAACTATTACAATAGCTATTGCAGATACTCGTTTATCTATTTCGTCATAAAACTCATCGTCATCTTCTATCATAACTTTCTATAAGTAAGTGTTAAAAAATTAGAATATCTCCACAGCTTCCATTCACCTCTATACCGATACTCCGATTGTAACCCCAAAAACAATCCTTTCCATATCCGGTATCTTATCTCTCCAAAAGGGGCAATGGTAGCATATAAGGCATCTTTCTCTGATATAGCTCCACTAGCAAGCCCTAATGCTATCTGAATCCGTTTATTCACTACAAAATACTGACCGTACAGCCCTGATTGAATAAAGTCAAGGTAAGGGAATACTTCAAATTCCCCACCAGCTTCCCATTTAGAGAACTGGTACCCAAATCGTAGCTTTAGATCAAGAGCTGCTGGATTATACGGAGACCCTACTACGGCATTACGAGCGTCTATGCCTAGATTGATCATAGGCTGCCCGTATAGCGATGCCGATACAAGTAATAGCAATAGGACTATCATGCCCTAACTTCTTTGGGAGTGTCTTGTACGTTATGCTTTTGTTTCTTTGGGAATGGAATACTTATGAGTAATCCTGCCAAGAACGCCATCCCAAACCATTTGACTTTTCTCGTCATCCCGACCTTAACGTCTTTCTTCTTTCTGGACTTAAACAGGGATACTATAAAGCTAGTTATCGTTATTGTTCCTAGCACAGCAATAGCTACCCACCATACGGGGTTAATCACGTTTTCCGCTACTACTATGGCTCCTAAGAATATCCCAGCCAGCACACCAGTAACCATGCCAGTGATCGTGTACCAAGGCAGATAGCCTCCATTTTTATCGGGGCCATACCCTGCACGTTTAAAACGCCTTTCCCATAACCCTGCGGTTATCAAGAATGCTAATCCGAATGCGATGGCAGGAACAGCAAGTCCTATGCCTCCTAAAAATAATAGTGTCATGTGTTTTTATTTTTTGGTTTGCCAATGTCGAATAAAATAAACATGCCTTCATTGTATTTATCTGCATGATGTAAGCTATCTCCAAATTGAAATCTTTCTTTCTTATAGTTATGGATATAAGTGAAAGAAATGGGTTTAGTTGGATCTTCAGATACAACATACCAGTTTCCTTTTTCTTTGTCTGTCCACTCCACAGATCGCACATTTACTAAGTCCTCAAATCCATATTGAGTGCCAATAACTTTAGTCACTACTCCTGCAATGACTGGTAGTGCCAGAGCAGATTTTAATATATCTCGTCTTTTCATAATTCAGGTGTTAACGGGGTAAACCATGCTGCCTTTGCCAGTCTATTAATCCAATCCCAATGCAGCCACTCTTCCTCTACGGTGCCTATGGCAAGGGCTATGTCTTTGTCATCGACACCAAAACGTTGCTTTAGGTGTTCTGACTGCTGTAAGGCATCACTGGGTTTATTCAGGGTCTTGATGTAATTGATGAGGTCTTTCATTGTTTATACATTATTTTTTATCCAATAAATGTAATAATTTTCAATGTCATTTACAACTGTCTCAAACCACTTTAACACTTCTTGCTGCTCTTCTACTGTTACAATTCTCGGAAATACCTTCCATTCTCCTGTGAGATATAACTGCCCCAACAAGTCTTTATTGGTCTGCCAGTTATAAAGTAATACCTCTCTGTCCTCAAAGTTGTTCTTGATGATAGAAGCCACTGCTGCGTATAAAATAGGCTGTTTATGACTTTCCGCTTTAGCTTTCGTCCAAAACGTCTTTGCTGTCTTGTATTCTTCTATCACTGTTAAGTCTTCATCTGCACTGTCTATGTAGCCTATAAATGGAACATCGCCTATCACTGCTGATAACATATATTCCTTGATAGGAAGCCTTCTGGTCTGGTCATGAAGATAGTCTAGCACGATGTCTTCTATTCCATACTGAAGCTGATGACTTATGTTACGGCCAAAGCTGATATATTCACTGTTAAATGCTGGCTTTCCCAGAATATACCTATCCTCAAATGATTTCTTACTCTTGGTAAACAGCTCCAGCTGCGTCCACGACACCCGCGACTTTGGCAATATACGCCCTAGCTTCTTCTGTGACATTGTACTTCATTTGAAATCCTTCAATAGCTTCTTCAAAGCTGGCACCTTCGTCAAAGCGTTTCTTTATCTGCTTCTCCATCTTTTTTATTGCCTCCACAGTTAACAGGGGGAGACTGGTTGGTTTTGAGAAGTCCAAGAAATATAAAGGTTCAAACTTATTAGATGTTACTGCTTTTACTATACCTCGCAGTTTCTCTACAATAATGGGGTCTTCCAACCTCCAAGATGGTAAGCCTTCATCACCATCGTAATGACTAAGCCATACCGTAGGATAGCTGTAAAGCTCACGGCCTAACCCCCACTGGTGAGCAGCACGTTTTTGGGCATCGCTGATACCTCCTTTTACCGCCTCAAAGCTGGTTAATCCGGCACCATCCCATTTAGTTATCCATGATCCATCGTCTAGTTGGAGACTAAGCCCTGCAATGAACCCATCGGGTACGGATTGCAATTCGTTGCGCCAATGCTCGGGGCCAAAGATATTGTCCAGACGGTTTAATACCGCACGGTTGTCAATGTAAGCCAACAAGCGGGTCTTGTCACCATTTCGGTTTGATTGCCCCGGCCTCCACTCCACTTCGTCTGCGCTGAGTGGTTTGGTGAATGCTTTAATCTTCTCTAAGAATGTCATTGTGTTGTAGTTCTTCTATGGTTATTGAATTAAGTGGAGCAGATACCTCCAGCACCGGAAATAGATGCTCTAGGGTATTCTTTACCACATTTGTTCCATGGCTGCCTAGTAAAGCCTCGTACACGTTTCCATCATCACACTTTACTAGCACTGCTAAATCCGTTATTTTCATGTACTTATAATTTTTGCTGTATGTATTTGTCTATTACCCATTTTGCAGTAGCCTTCATTAATACTGTGGGCGGATTATCATTCCTACAATACTCTTCAACAATCCAATCATTTAATTCCTGCTCTGTAAATGGAGTATTATTTTTCATATCTTTTAAACCACATATTAATGTTTCTCTAAAGTCATCAATACATTCATTTACAAATGCTTCTAAATCTGTAATTGGTTCAGATCCTTCTGTATCATTACTAACTAAATCATAGTTCTTTATAGCAGGTCCTTTTGCTGCCATTTGCATTTCGTGCCTTAGCACTTCCAGTGATTCTAGTATGTGCATAATAATTTATCGAGTTATAGTTATTTCAAAATATGCTGCAAATTCTTTGTCTTTTGTCTTCATGTACCATTGCAAAATTCTCGCTTCTAATAGTCGGTTGCGTTCCTGTAAATTGTTCGTTTGGTCTATAATTAATTCTTCTATTTTCTTCCCCATAGCAAAGGAAAATGCACTAATAACATTATCCAACTTATTATAACGGGGGTGTTCTTGCAGGCACATATCTGCATACTGCTGCATGTACTTAGGAAGATCATCATAATCATTTGACCACGCTTCTCCTAATTCATTGTCTAACTCATCGCAAAATTCTCTCGCTGATTTCATGCATTATTTTATGTTTTAATGTTTCCAATACTTATCTATATGACAGTCTGCTGTTATCTTCACACTCCCACACATATACTGACCTGCTTTTTCCATTGCAGACTGAATGATGCCCCTGAACTGCTCTGCATAGTCATCACCACTCTCCCCAAGGTATTCGTCATGAACTTCATTGATAGGAAATACTTTTCCCCAAAGTCCTTTGGCATTATACCATCTCCTGATGTAACAGATAGCTATTTTCTTCATCAATGCCGCTGTGCCCTGTATGGGGTAATTTCTAGCCTTCCTCCGCAAACTACCTTCTATCTGCTCCAGTTCCCTGAACAATTTCTTAAATTCAGGTACTTCTCCGTTCAACTTGTATCGAATGCGCCTTTGAGCATCATCGCTTAAATCATCGTAACGGTCAGGCAAGATACGCAATAATTTATCATAATCCAAAGAATATTTACTATAATTTCTAAAAAACCATCTTCTATCAGTGATGGGGTCTATGACAATATACCCCCGCCTAAGTGTTTCTTCCTCTACAACATCGAAATACTGCTTAAGTCCTGGCAGTGTGGCGTAATAGTTATCTATGAACTCCTGTGCCTCATCTTCATCTACGTCGAAGTCGTACTTAAGACTGTATGCAGACCCTCCGTAGATGATTTTAAAGTTCAAAGACTTAGCTGCGTTTCTCTCCTTCGGATGTGTTTCGGCAGTAATAACCAATTCAGGATCATCCCACATAATTCTAAACATAGAAGTAGCTACATAGCTGTGGAAGTCACTGCCAAATGTTTCGTTGCCTATGTTAAAGAAATCCAACATGCCTTTGTCCTGGCTCTTATGAGCGGTCACCCGAAGTTCTTGTCCGCTGTAATCTGCGGATAAGATGTTTTTGCCTGATCTAAAGCAGGCCCGGTATCTTTCGTCACGTGGTACATTTTGTAAGTTGGGATTGCTACTTGATGTGCGCCCACTGTTTAGTATCTGTCGATACTGACTGTGTACTCTTCCAGTGATGGGATGCGTATATTCTTTTATCCATGACTCTCCAAAAGTGGTACATGCCTGTTCTGCTCTCTTTAGTAATAGATAAGCCAGTATAAGCGTCTGTGGACCTTCTATATCAAGGTCTTTATTCTTGGCATATGCTGTCTTTAAAGATGCTGGCAGTAGTTTTGTCATTGCCTTAGCACTTACAGTAAATTCTAGTTTTCCTGTCTGCTTGGATTTCTCTTTAGGACAGGTTCCGGTCTGTTTGAAGAAGTTTACCGTTTGCTGTGGGCTGCTCCAGTCCACTAAGCAGGTATTGCCTCCAAATAGTGTGAGTTGATTAGCGAAAGCAGGATAGGTTGTCGTGACGTAGTTGTTTAGCTTATCCAGGCGGTGTCGGTACAGTTCAAGGTTCTCTTTATATAATTCCATCCACATCTCGGAATCAACAGGCATTCCAGGCAACTCCATATCTGCATAAGCCAATGTAGCTTCAAATTCAATCTCATGCAGAAGTGATGGGTTATAAATCTCTCCACCTACTTTTCTACCTTGGACCTGAATGCGTTGTATAGCCAGAGGGATATATAAGTCATCGACTCCATACTTTATCTGCCCCACTGTGAAAGGCTCATCACGCATATGCAGAAACCCCATGCGGGTATTCTTATTAAGCATTCCCTGCTCCAGTTCTATCAAGGCGTTGTCATCATCATCTCTTTCTTGATTGAATAAGTCTATCTTGTCTGTGTTTTGCAAATTCAAGTAGTATTGCCCCAACGCTTCAAGACTAAGACTCGACGTAGTGCCTAAGTATAGGTTTTGATGTGCGAGCATGGTATCCCACACATATTCCATGGCTATGCCGTAGTTATGCCTTATGTGCTTGGCTTCAAACTTTAAGTAGTGACCTACTTTGCGAATCTTCCGGCTGGTAAGAACTGGTTCTAAGAACGTGGGGTTGGTATTGCGACAGTCGATGACGAAGCTGTGTTCTTCATCACCTATCTGTACCATGATGATGTCGGAAAGATAGGGGTCAAGGCCGGGTTTATAGTTGGAAGTGTTTAAAGCCTTGTTCTTGAACTTGTCCGTAGTCTCTATGTCAAAGCCTACGATGGTCTTAGTTAGTAGTATGTCTAAGCAGTCCTGTTTGGAGCAGGAGTTAATGCCTTGATGTTGATAAATGCCGTTTTCGACAAAGTAAATCAAAATATAACGTCAATATTATTTCCTTTTATTTTGAAGTCGAAAGTATCTCCGTCTCTATCTGATGGCCGGACATATGCTCGAATCGATCCATCCGATTCTTCAAATTGAACTCTTAATATAAATTCAGACCCCTCAAGATATTCATTTTGTGGATTATTTCGCAACATTTGTTCTAGTGAAATTATTGGATATATCCTTTCCATTTTTTTTAATTTTAATTATTCTTCTTCCTCATTAGGTAATGATGTCCATATTTCGATACGCTTTAACTCTTCAGAATTTGGATATTTTGCTTTCAGCAAATCAACTTCTTTTTGAATTAATCCTAATCGCATTTCAAGTAAACATTCTAACGTACCTGCGTAAACTTCCCAATTAGGAGGGCCAAATGTGAACTCTGATCGGAATTTGGTAATGTTCATTGCGTAATATAATGTGATTTAATGATAATTTTTTGATCGTCAGTAAATGCGATATCCTGTAAAACTTCTTTAAATGTATTTCTTTCAATAATATCATCCATAAAAAGCTCTAGTGTGATCCTAAATGAAGACAATGCTTCTTGTTCATCATTGCCATATCCAATTAAGTCTAATATCTCACTTTCTGCATAATACCAATTATCATCTGTGTATGTATTAATGACGAGAAATGCTTCCCATCTAACCCCCTTGAAATGCATCATTTCGTAATACCGGTTAGTCTTAGAGTATGTAGTTTACCATCACTCACTGGTTCTTCATAGATCAGCACATTTTTTGTGAATGCTCCATGACTTTTATTGGTATTATAGGTAAACTCAAAGTTGAAAGTGCCTTTAGCCGGAACCACTGCATTAGGAGTTACTACGGTACATCCACACGTAGTAGATCCTGTAATTGGTATGTCTTGATCGGTAGGGTTAGAAATGGTCACATGGCCTTTTACAAATCCACTTCTTTGTATTGTTCCGTAGTTGTATTCTGATGGTACTATTAAATTCATTGCTGTTCAATTTTTAATTTATCCATATAATTCATATTTGTCCAATGAAGTATCCATCCATTAAAAATAGGATTATCTGGCGGGACGAACCACAGCCGGAATTGATCAATACTTAACCCATCATTTTTAGCTAATAATTCTACTTCATCCGAATCTAATATTCGATTTATTTTACCTTTTTTTAGAGTAACGAGCATTTCAGATGGGCAAATATCTCTATTAACTCTTTGTATAGATATTTGTTCTTTTAGCATTAATTTACACTCATAAAATTGATGTGGTAATAAACCATCCTTTCTGTTTGTATTTCTAGGATTGAATAACCAATGATGCATGGTCATTCCAGACTTCCATCTGTTATGCTTGTCTTCTCTTATAGTATGTATCTTTTGATCCGTTAAGATCATATGTTTGAAAACAGGTTTTGAATACGTGATAATCATTGCTGTTTGTTTTCTGCCCAATCTATTAATTGTCTTGTTCTCCACACCGGAATGTTTTGCATGTAGTCTTCGGGTCGTGGGAACTTAGGTGTTCCATTAAGACTTCTTATGTATCCTACGCAATAACCGGTAAGCGCTGCCGCTGCGTAATGCCCTGCTATGTACTCCTGATCTGCCAGCTCTTGACAGGAGAAGTCACCAGAGTCATATTGTGAACGTGAAAGTACTGTTTTAGTTTCTATTTTCATTTCTAAATTTATTATAATTATCAAGTAATCCTTTGATGTTATCTGCACCAACTGGATTTGCTGAATGAATAAAATAGATAGGTAAATCAAGGTCATTATCCATACAATAGTCTACTAACCATTTAGCGCAATCATATCCCGTTTTTTCGACATAAGACTGCGCTTCTTGATATTCTTTGCTAGCCTGATAGTCACTCCAATATTGTTCTGGTGTATAGTGTTCATCTGCTAAGTCGTGGTCGAAGGAGATAATATCAGGCATTCCAAATTTAGTAATCCATTCTACAAACTGTTCATAGTTTAATACCCATATCAATTTTCCTTTGACATTTGGTACTTTATTCTCATTATTTAAGAATGGGTTTCTTATGTCATCTAGCCATAATAAGGTTTCAGCTAGAGGTATCAAATAACCTAACTTTAAATCATGCTCTATTTCTGAATCTGTTAATGTAAAAGCCTTATCATTACTCATCCATGTGCCAGATACATGTCTTACCCATATATCTCCCTTATTGCCATGGCTTTTTGTGTCGTTTGGCTTAATGCCGATCATTTTTGTATAGATCATAATTCCAATTCATTTTCTAAAAAATGAGGGTCTTCCCACAACTCGCCTTGTTTTATATTATCTCCAAATCTTGTCACATAGTAAGGCGTATCGTCTCTTACCTTCTTAAAGTGGCTGTAAATATAGGGGTCATGGTTAGCAGCCTTTGTCTCCCACTTGTCAGGGCCATATTCATACATCCCTAGCTTTGAAGGGTTATGAAGCATCTGCAATAAGTCACTGTTTTGTTGTGCTGCATCGCTGCCAAATATATCACTCTCCTGCGGGAAATGCAAGAATAAATTCTTTTTTGGATCACGTCTTTTGTCATCTGTCTTTATATCCCGCTTTAGCTGCTGCGCCACCGCTATGATAGTCAGCTTCCATGAATTTTTTATCTCAACTAACTTACTGTATAAAGAGTTTAGTCCGGTTCTTTCTTCATTCATTCTGACCAATAAGCTGTGATCTATCGTTACAAATAGCTTCCTGCGTTGGGGCTTTGATATAGTCTCCAGGTGCGCAATAAGGTATTCCCCTAGCTGTCCTACGTCTGGGCGTTCCGCTATATAAGTAACTCTGTTGTGATAACCCTGTTCAGAATAGGACTTTATAACTCGCTCCAGTTCGCTATCGCTTATTGGTTTCTTACCTAATCCATACAAGGATTTGATGTTGGTTTTGGCTTGACTGGCGATCTCTCTCATGATTAAACGATCTGGGGTCATCTCCAGAGTAAAGTTTACTACGTCTACATCGGTATCCAGTAAAGAATCCTCGGTGTATTGCTTTAAGAGGTATGTCTTACCCACACTTGGCATAGCTGCTATCGTTACGAGCCATCCCCATTCTATGCCATCAAATAACAATTCATTTAGGAGGGGATATCGGGTTTTTACTGCGGGTATCTTTCCAGCTCTCTTTAACTTTAAATAATTTAGGGCATTCTTTATCGCTTCCTGGTGCGTTATAGATTGTAGTCTTTGTGCTTTTCTCATTCATTTTACAAAGTGGTGGTTCAAAAATTTGAATTGCGTTTATATATTAGTTAGCAACAAGGCTACTGATGAAGTTCAGCACAACGGTATCTGTAATTATATTCGTCATACCAAAAACTTCTGCAATTCCAAGTGTTTATAGCATCTCCATAAATATTTTCGTCAAATTGAAGCCCTCTATTAATCGCATCATCACAAGATTTTATTATTACAAATCTGTGGTAAAAACATACTGCTAAAAATCTTAATATCTTTTTCATTTTTATCTATTTTTACCGCCCAGTTGCTAACAAAGTGTAGCCACAATAGGCAGAAAGTTATTACTAAATTGAGAGGACCTGTGCGCTAGCCCACTGATAGCTACACTCGACCGTTATAAGCCATTTAGCAATCAAAGCCATCAGCACCGTCGCTAAAGCATTCCTGCCCTGACTAACGACATCTGGTTGCCGTTAGTCCGCAATAATATTTTTCTCAATTTGCTCAAATCTATCTGGTGATATTATTATCCTTTGTGGGGTGTTTTCGATTGCCCTTTGAAGCAACCTGAAGAGTTCTTTTTTGCTTTTACATAAGTATTCTATTGCTTCGTAAGGGGTTAATCCTCTTATCATGTATTCAAAGATACCCCTGAACTCTGCATCAAATTGAAACTCTTCAAAGAAATCTTCTGAAAACTGTGCTTTTAACTCAAATTGATCCATCGTTAAAAATTTTTATTTACTATTAATCTACTTGTGGCATATAATCTCCCCCTACGCTTACCGCCCTCTCCGTGGCATCGTTATCTTTAAACTCACTAGAAAGGGCGTGTAGGACTTCTTTGACGCTATCTACTCGCATACTGGCCTTAATATACAAAGAATCCGCTAAAGCATATATCTTCTTGAACTCTTTAAAAGAATCTGTAAGCTCTGCTAATGTCTCTGCCTCGGATACAGTAACCTTTCTGTCTGTTCGGTTTAGCTGGTTTACTTTCTCCGTGGATCTAGCGGCCTTGTAGCCATCTTCTGCTACGCTGCGTACAAAACGCATAGGTGCCGGATACTTAGCCAAATTGGCATTAGCTACTGATAGCTGTCTCCGTAAGTGCTGCGCTTCTTCTACGGATATGTGGGTGTCAGCAAAGTCGTTATACTTTTTTATCAATTTATCCGCTGCACTATCTGGTACATCGTACAGCTTCATTAAGGTCTTTAGCTGCGATATGAGTACCTTGCACTCGTCATCGGTGTATTCGTAGTTTACTATGCCGTTATAGAAAGATTTACTGCTCATGGCTTTAATAGAGTTATAATTCTACAACTTTAAGCGCATATTTTTTACCATTTCTATGTGTAAATTCTATGCTTTGATCTGTTTGTAATAGAAATTGAGCTACGGCAGAAGGAGCAGTATCGGTGATGTCTTTTTTGTCTGATCCCCATGTATCATCTTTCTTGACAGTTCCTACTAATATTCTATCGGTAAGAGGACTGCAACCTGCTTTAAAGTTATTACTCATGTTTTATAATTTTAGATAATCAATTATATTCTTATCAAACTTCTCACAATATGCGGAGATAAATTCCACTCTGCCTATACTCCAAAAAGGATTCATGCCTTCAATCTCTTTACAATGAGCTTTTATGTAATCATCTGTTGTATCAAATTCTACAATTTTAGGGTTGTCTGAAATATAATCTGGGGAAAACCAAAAACATCCTGCTTTAAGCGCTTTAATAGTTTTATATGCATAATCGAATAATAATAAACCGCCTAATGATTTAGCACTAAAGCATTTTTCGTCTGGATTAATAAATTCCAACGAATCCTTGTGCCATACATCAATTATATGACTCCTTTTGACTTTATCCATAACTGTCTTCATATATTTTAAACTTTTAGTTGCTCCCAGATTTTTTCCATGCAGGTAATATTAGTATAAAATACATAAGTTCCATTATTCCAATATACTATTCAATCATTGAGTAAGTAATAAGTAAGCCTGAAATTAGCTCCTAAGTTTACCATGTACCTTATGCTCATAGCAAAACTGCTATAACTCATGTCCATGCCTGCCTCTAAATAGAAAGGCTTATATCCCCATTTGTTAGGAGCATTGTTGTCTGCATAGAAGAATGCTACACTGGGGGCGGTGATAAAAGGATTGTTATTACCAGGGCATCGTACTTGACATCCTGGATTAATCACATAAGTAAGTCCTGCGCCTACTTTAGCAAACGTGTAACTGTCATATAATCCATTCTCTGTGCCGTGTTGCTGTGTGTCTGTAAACTTGTCCCAGTTATGGTCCAGCCTTAAAAAACCAAAGCCACGGAAACCATTTGGATTAGGAGATATATACCCCACTTCTCCACCATATCTGTAACGCTCTCCGATGTCGTTCATGGATCGTGTAAAGTGAGCTTCCATGTACATTGCTTGGCCTTGATAAACGCCTGCTGTGGCCCCTACCCATCTGCCGTCTTCATCACTGGCATAGACACCAGCATCTACATTTACTGGACCTGTGATTACTCCGGTAAGGTTGCGTTGTGAGATACCTAGTATCGGTATCAGCATTAATAAGATTAGGTTTTTCATGATTTTATAATTCTTTTTTTAATAATCAAAACAATAGTCCAAACTAAATGGATAAGCAATAGGCCAGCAATTTGTATGCCCCAAAACATTGCGTCACGAATTAAAATAGCTTGTGGTAGCGTCATCATTAAATAACCCAATGTCACATATGTCCTATTCAATTACCAGAATTTAAGTCTTTAGTGTATAATCCTAAATCCATGCCCTGTTTCATAGCTATAAAATTAATGAAATCAACAAGTACGGCATCTACCACGTATGGTTCTACTTCTGCAATATGGTCTACACTATTCATGTGTTTATTTCTGTAAATGCTTTCTCTGGCATTTACTCGATATTCTTTTGCACATACAATTAATTTCTGCATGTCCTGTAAAATATCTTTAAAGTAAATCTCTTGAATTGTTGGCATTTATTGTTTATTTCGGTATTCGTAATCTTTTAGCTTCTCTTTCATCTCATGCACTTCGTCTGACAGCCACTCTATCTGCTTCATCATCCAATGCCTGTCTTTCTTTTCCAAGGCATACGCCCTTACTTTTAATTTCTCCCATCTTTCCTCCCCGATCTCTGCTCGCAGCTTCGGTTTAAATACCTCTATGTTACCGTCAAGAACTTCATTTTCGTGCTTGCTCTGTGGCCGCATGTTATCAAAATCCCACCGCACACTGCCTTTCCATCTATTAAAACAATGACCACACTGAGCATCCTGCCATCGCATCCATTTACTCGATGTATAGCACTGAACCATTCCGTCTGGTCTGGTCCTGCTTAAACGAACGTACTGACTTACTAAGCGATCCAGCTTCTTCTCAAGGGCAGGGAGATCGGTAAAATCGGATTTTGAGTTCTTATTGAGACCTGCCCGGTAGAGCCTGTTATGGTATTGACATCTCCCATTGCCCTCAAGATATGTTAACTTGCCTTCTTCGCAGTCTATACACTGTTTTAATTTGCGCTTAATCATCGACTAAAATGGTAAATCGTCATCGTCAATTTCTTCTATCGCATCTAGGGAATCCTGAACCACATCTCTTGGCTTCTGAATGCGCGTCTCGTCAAACTCCTGCCACCGCAAAGCATACTCCCCTTCTATCTTGTCTTTCTTAAAATACTCTTTGTAGTTCTCCAGGTCTCTCTCTACAAAAGACACCGATTCCTCGCTTATCTTGTTAGCGGTATCAAGAGTGATGATGTAGTCACTGCTTACTCTTTGGCTATACCTTACTACATTGTCTTTGGTATAGGTATCCACATAAGCCAGTAAGCCTATTTTGTTGCAGTCCTTTTTATTTTTCTCAAACCAACTCACTAAGTCCATGGGTTCTTCAAGGACGGATCGGAAGTCTATCTTGGCCTGCTCCAGATACGTCATGAAGTTCTGTATGTCCATATTGGTTGTGAGGGCTTTAATGAAAGCCAAATAGCGGTCTTCGCCTTGATAGATGGGTCTGCATACACCGGACTGAAAGTTATCCCCGGCTTCGTTGGCATCACTAACCCACTTGGAGATATAGCCTTCTTCATTGACAAAGCGTTTCTTGCCGGACTTTGACATCAATATTTTATCGCTTATAAAGAGCCACAGCATGCCATACACTCCGTCATAGATTGGGGTACCATCGGGTTTTGATGCTCCCGTGTTCAGTCCTTTGTAGACGTTTACAATGACATTGCGCCTGCGAACGCCGTCTTTAGTTTTTAGCTTAAGCCAATCCGCTTTTACCACTTTGGATAGCTTATTGATTTGGGTTACTTTGAAGGTGGATAGTCCAATATACAGTTTTGTTTTTTTCATCTTATTTCGATGTGTTTTAGTTCTATTAATGAATCATTTACAAGATAGAAAATTGAGTCTACCTTTCCAAAGCTCTCTCCATATATAACCTCTGTTCCTCTTTTAATTTGAGGAATATCTAAATATATCCCTCCTGTAAGTTCTCCCCAAAAAGCTGCAATGAAAAAACAAACAATCGGGCCAACAACTGCTGCGGAGGGTTCTTCTACTGCCCCTGCGATTAGCCCAAAAATAAAGCAAACCACAACACAGATAATTAATAATGTCCACATATTAAATATTTTTATCTGTTATAAACCTATTAATAGCAGTAGGCTCTTCTAGGGTAGCATCCATATCAAGATAACCTTCTTGTTGTAGGAAAACTGTGTATTCCTCTAAAACATCAAGCACATGGTCATAAATTATACTAGCATGCATAACTTGTGTGTTAAATTTATCTACATGCGATTCGCATAGATTACGGTCTTTCATGTAATTTCCAAGTAACTTCTGTATAACTTCTTTGGAAAGTTTCTTTGTCATAACAGACTCATTGTTTCTTTGTCGATGAAGTCAGGAAGATGGAGTGCTTTCTTACACACCTTAATCCTGACGTATTTTTTACAAATATAAGGCTTTTTTTTCTTATCTGTGGGATAAAGTTTCAAAATCCACAGCTGATTTTCAAAAAAATCTGCTATTTCTCGCTCCACCTCCATGTATAAGCCTTTCCTGCCATGTGCTAACGCTGCCTTCAGGAGTTGTAGTTGCTCGTCTTCTAGCTCCCAACGCCAGAAATTTAGTTTGGTGATAAACACCCTTGCCTTCTCGTATCGTGTAAGTTCGTCGGGGATATATATGCCGTCATACATGCCGGGCTGCCGCTCCATTAACTCTGCATAACCTATGATCTCCCCAGTAGTGTCTAAATCGTGGTAAACAGGAATCTTCTTCCCCATAACCTCTATTTTAATATGATTTCACTTTATAGACAATACCACTTAATAGAACTTGCTAGCGGAATTAGTTATATTCAACCTTGTCTTTCCTATCAAAGATAAACTACTCGTATAAAATAACCAAACCTATGCACGAAATATTTCTTCCTCCTTTCAAGCGTCATGGTGAGCTTCAGCCCATCCAAGCCATGGCTAGCGGGGAATCTACGGAATACCAATGGGACAAGGTGATGATGGATGCCCACAAGGCCCATGAAGCGGGCTTTGACGGCACCGGAGTGAAAATAGGTATTCTTGACACGGGAAAACGCAAAGCAGATCACCCCGACTTATTGGTGAGCGAAGTAAAGGCCGCCCGTAGCTTTGTGCCTAATGAGACTGTGGATGACGGCAATGGTCATGGAACCGCCGTACATAGCTGCATCAGTGCCAAACATAATGGCATTGGCATGGCAGGGACCGCTCCCGGTGCTGAAATATACATCGCTAAAGTTCTTGGTAATAACGGTGGTGGTTCTCTCGATAGTCTTATCAAAGGTACGGAGTGGCTATTGAGCCAGGGCTGTAACATCATTAACGGTAGCCTTGGGTTTGGCACGGCTACCATCCTGCGTAATTATGACAACGTTCTACGCAAAGGAGTAGATAGCGGTGTTGCTTTTGTATTTGCCAGCGGTAACGGAGGTAAGGATAATGAGATAGATTTCCCCAGTTCAAGCAATCGTTGTTTTGGTGTAGGTGCCATAAACGCCAGAGGCGAGGTCGCCAGCTTCAGCAACAAGAGCCTTGATGTGGATGTTGTAGCTCCGGGGGTAAACATCATGGTTGTTAGTCATCTGCATAACGGCTATCTTGGCATGTCAGGCACCAGCTTTTCCAGCCCCAACACAGCGGGGATGCTTGGGTGCTTCTTCCAGTGGTATAAAGCCAAGAAAGGGAAGTTCCCTACCTATGAAGAAGCATACTATGAAATAACTAAGTTTCATGTCGATGACTTAGGCACTAAGGGGTTAGACCCCAAGTATGGTTATGGCCTTATTCGTCCCAAACTGGTAGTAGAATCCAGCCCCGTTCCAGAAGACCCTTGTCCACAACTCGGTCTTGATGACGCCAAGAAAGTAGTAGAAGACAGCATTGACAGCAAGATCCTTAAAGCAATCTATCACCTTATTACTAATGGTTAAGGTTGTTTTGATACGGACAGTAAGTGATGACAAATGCACGTTGGGGTATTTGTATGTCTATAACAGGGGCAAACAAGTTTATAGCTGTGCTAGTCTTGAACTGCCGTGGCGGGATAATGCCATAGGCGTGAGCAGGGTTCCCGATGGCACCTATAAATTAGTCCTAGAGTACAGCCCGCACTTCAAAAAGGATTTGTGGGAGTTCAAAGGCGTACCAGGGAGATCGGAGGTTAAGATACATGCCGGAAATTTTGTGAGCCAACTCAACGGCTGTGTGTTGGTGGGGACCGATCACTTGGATATTGACAAAGATGGTATTCCTGACGTAATCAATAGCAGGAGGGCTTTGGATGGTTTTCATAAAGCCATGTATCCCGCTATCGAGAGTGAGATCATTGTTAAATGGTTTTAACAGTAAACTACCCAACCACTAAAGATGGTCGGGCTTTAGACGTAAAAGAATGCACAATACAGCACATATCATTCCATCTTTCAGCGTGATTTACGGCACGCCCAAGCGTAGCGATATTAAGAGATGCGTTAACATCAGCATCCATATCGTTTCCGCAGTTGTTGCACTTAAAGTGCTTGTTGGTTCGTTTTCCAATGTATTTACAAGTGCTGCACGTCTGGCTCGTATAACGAGGGTCAATAGCAATGCATTTCACACCATTAAGCAAAGCTTTGTATTCAATGTACTTCCGAAGCATAGAGAAATTCCATTTACCAAGTTTAGTCCGAAACTTCTTGTTTCTTCTTTTACTCGTAAATCGGATTCCAGTAAGGTCTTCAATAGCAATTCCCTTACCTTGCTCTTTAGCAGATTGAACAATAGATTTTGCAATGGTGTGATTAACAATAGAGGCATGAGTCTTTTCCTTGCCAGAAAGCCGTTTCAGCAACTTGCGAGAGTTGCGTGTGCATTTGCTTTGAATCGAACTCCTAACCTTTTGCCGATGTTCACGGTATGCGTTAAGCCCATCGGCAGAATGCTCAACGCCATCAGAAGTGGTTACAATCGAACTTATACCAAAATCGCAACCGATAAATTCTTCTACATCCTCAACATCTTCTTCTGGAACGTCAACGGTCTGAAAAAGGTAAAACTTACCTTTCTTGTAAACCAAATCAGCCTCCCCTTTAATGTAAGGAATGTAATCGGGATTATGGCAAACAAAATCAATCTTTTGCCTACCACCGATACACCACAAAGAAACCACGTTGTTAGGTTTGTAGGTCATTATCCTGCTGTCGTAGGCAATGCTTCCAAGTGGTTTGAAGGTGCGTTTTGTTTTTTTGTCCAACTTATAAGCATCAGCAACTTTAGCTATTTGCCGTATAAGCATTTGGGAAGAAAACTGAAACGTAGCCTTGTAAGTGTGGTAAACTTTGTGATGGAGTTTAAAGTTATTGAAAATCTTCTCTTGCCAAGCCACATCAGAAATGGCATTACAAACAGTGCTAGCTTCCTTCATCGTATCGAGAAGCAAGCTAGCCTGTTCATCAGTAGGCAAAAGTTTTATTTTCAATGTCAACTTCATATAATATATATACGAACAAAGATACAAAAAAGTTTCTTATATCAGAAAATATTTTTAAAGTTGTTTAACTTTAAAGGCGTTAGCGTGTCGCTTACATCCCATCCCCACCTATCGGTGATGAATGGGTTTCACGCTCCATTAATATGAAGGACCAGTCATTTTTCACTACCAATTTGCATATGAAGTTTCTGTACAGTGATTACTGGGTGGGGTTCTTATCGGCTGCTTTGGGATGGATAATGAGCTTCATAAGCCCCGTGCTTCCTTTTATTATTTTTGCGGGGGTGCTTGTTTTAGGGGATCTGCTCTCCGGCACATGGGCGGCAGTAAAAAGAGGGGAGAAGTTACATAGCAGAGGCTTCAGGCGTACCGTGGAAAAGATGGTGTTTTACTTCATCGCTATTCTATTAAGTGAGGGCATGAAAGTAGTTTTTATGCCTCATGTGCCCGTAACTTATATCGTAGCCTTAGCCATAGCCATTACAGAATTTAAGAGTAACATAGAGAACATAGAAACCATTACGGGTATTAATATCTATCGCTTCATAAGAGATCGTATAGAGCCTTATTTGAAAGATCCCAAAGATGGCAAAGAAAAATAGATGGGGCGAGAGACTTATACTACTGGGGATTATTGCGTATCTCCTGTTTAACAAATATCAGGACTACCGATTCCATAAAAAGTACCAAGTCCATACCGTAACGGATACCGTAGTTGTAGAGAAAGAAATACCCATCGAGGTAAAAGTACCCGTAGGACACCGGGAATACATCGTCGTTACGGATACCGCTGTTAAAGAACTGGTGCGTAACATATATCCCGTTGCTGATGTCATCGAAAAGAAACGGCTGTTTAAAGAACCTGACTTAGTGGTTCCTGTCAATACCTATTCGGATACCATAGAAGTAGATGGAGCTAGTTTAAGTTACAGACATCACGTATATGGGACGTTGCTGGATAGTAAATACAGCATAAGATATCCAGAGCAAACAATAACAAAGGAAAGCGTGGTGGAGCGGAAGCACTCTACCTATCTAACGCTAGGAACAGAATTTGGAGCATTTAATACCCCGCAAATAGAGATCGGGCTTGCATATCAACGACAACGATTTATCTTTTCTTATGCCTACGACTTCACATTAAAATCACATAACATAGGAGTAGGCTACCGTCTTAAATGAAGGAAGCATGAAAAAATTTATTTATGCCCTGTTAGGGCTTATCGTATTAGGAATTACTTACTGGGGATGCGGTGAGAAGCTGCAAGCTAATGATTTGCAGGGGTCCGCCACCGCTATGGAGACAAGAGCACGGTGCGAAGACATCGGTTATAACGGCCTTTTGTGCGCCGCTGAAGACTTCAGGACTTTACAGGCAGAATTTGAAGCATTGAAAGCCTCTTTGAATAAGGTCAATGAACGGCTTACCATTACTGGGCAAAACTTCGCATCGGTGCCGGGATGGACGGCTGTTAATGCCAAGTCCGGGGCAGAAGTAAAGTATGACGTAGCGGAGAATGGTGCGGTGTACTGGCCTAAGACGGCTAAAGGCTACACGGGATTCAATTACATATTCTTTAACAGTGCTGGTACTGCTGCTATTGAATTTAATCCCGATGCAGGTACTATTACGTTTAATGACAAAGGCGTGAAACACGTCCTTAAGATACAGTAAAGATATCCGGTCAGATGTGATCGGTGTGTTCTGGTCCTCTAGCTTCCGAAGCCCGTTGCCTTTTGGTGCGGGCTTTGTTGTTTAGGTACTCTGAATATACTCTTTACCATTTCTATCTGCTCCTGCGCTGAATAGCCATTTTCTATGCCTACTTTG
>ERZ795053.455-NODE-455-length-52399-cov-9.027759_pt1 | contig 52399 bp, 43 predicted proteins | sample MGYA00375137_ERZ795053 | MGnify/ENA primary metagenome ERZ795053 (study PRJEB30182, sample SAMN05720284) | activated sludge metagenome | isolation source: Anaerobic digester | place: Hong Kong | collected 2014-12-17 ...
CCTTCTCGGAGGCGGCCGCCTTCGACGAGGCGGGCTTCGCCGCCACGGTGGCGACGGCGGTGCGCATGCTCGACAACGTGCTGACCGCGACGGTCTGGCCGCTGCCGCAACAGGCCGCCGAGGCCGCCAACAAGCGGCGCATCGGCCTCGGCTTCACCGGCCTCGGCGACGCGCTGATCCTGCTGGGGCTGCGCTACGACAGCGCGGAAGCGCGCGACTTCGCCGCCGCGACCACGCGGGCCATGCGCGACGCATCCTATCGCGCCTCGATCGAGCTCGCCCGCGAGAAGGCGCCGTTCCCGCTCCTCGACGCTTCGAGGCTGCTCGACTCGGGCATGGCCCGGCGGCTGCCCGAGGACATTCGCGAGGGCATCCGCAAGCATGGCCTGCGCAATTCGCACCTTCTCTCCATCGCGCCGACCGGCACGATCAGCCTCGCCTTCGCCGACAATGCCTCGAACGGGATCGAGCCGGCCTATTCCTGGCACTACACGCGCAAGAAGCGGGAGCCGGACGGATCGATGCGCGAATACCGGGTCGAGGATCACGCCTGGCGCGTCTGGCGCGCGCGCGGCGGCAATGCCGAGGCGCTGCCGCCCGCCTTCGTGAACGCACTCGAGATCCCCGCCCGCGAGCACATGGCGATGCAGGCGGCGATCCAGCCCTTTATCTGCGCGGCGATCTCCAAGACCGTGAACGTGCCAGAGCAGTACCCTTTCGAGGATTTCGAGAGCCTCTATCTCGATGCCTGGAAGGCCGGGCTGAAGGGCATCACCACCTATCGGCCGAACAGCGTGCTCGGCAGCGTGCTCGCCCTCGAGGGCACGCCGCAGGATCTCGACCAGTCCGACCCGGACCGGCGCATCCGCATCGGCGACGCGCCGCAGGTCGCGCTCGCCGCGCTGCGCTGGCCGCACCGGCCGAAGCTGACGGCGGGCTCGCCGAGCTGGACCTATATGGTGGAGGCACCCGGCAACCGCTTCGCCGTCTTCGTCGGCCATGTGGAGAACGGCGCCAACCAGCCCTTCGAGGTCTGGGTCAACGGCGAGCGCACCCCGCGCGGCCTCGGCGCGCTGGCCAAGAACCTCAGCATGGATCTGCGCGCCCAGGACCGCGCCTGGCTGAAGCTCAAGCTCGACAGCCTCGCACGCACGCCCGGCGCGCCCTTCCAGATGCCGATGCCGCCCGAGGGCACGCTGATGCCGGTCGCAGGCAATGTCAGCGCCTTCGCCAAGGTCGTCGAATACCGCTGCAAGGCGCTCGGCGTCTTCGACGGGCCGGAGGGCGAGACGCCGCTGGTGGACGCGCTCTTCTCGCGCAAGGAGCCGAAATCCGGCGTCGACGGCACGATGAGCTGGACCGTCGACATCCTCAATCCCACCACCGGCGACGATTTCGCCATGTTCGTCAAGGAATGCATCCTGCCCGACGGCAGCAAGCGGCCGTTCAGCGTCTGGCTCTCGGGTGCCTATCCGATGGAATTCAACGGGCTGACCCGGTCGCTGAGCCTCGACATGCGGGTCATCGACCCGGCCTGGGTCGGCAAGAAGCTGCGCGGTCTGAAGGACCTGCCCGAGGCCCAGGGCGATTTCTTCGCCCGCGTCCCCGGCTCGGAGAAGCAGGCCGTGCAGCCCTCGACCGTCGCCTATGTCGCCCGCCTGCTGATCCATCGCTACACCATGCTCGGCGTGCTCGATCCCGAGGGCTACCCGCTCGGCGGCGGCACGGCGCTCTGGTCCGACCCGCCTTCGCCCGAGGCGGCGGACCGGTCGCGGGTGCGCGCCCGGACCTGCCCGGAATGCGGCCATCGTTCGCTGATCCGGCGGGACGGGTGTGACTTCTGCACTGCTTGCGGCTATTCGGGCGCCTGTGGCTGATTCTGTGCACTTTTAAAGACGTTCAGAAACGCGTATATGTGCAACACTGGCCGGGGAGGAAATTCAGCAATGGTGTCCGATGCAGCGCTGGCAAAGCGTTCCAGGGCGGGGCTCGATGTCGATGCGATGGCCGAACAGGCGCGCGCGGCCTCCGACGTGCTGAAGGCGCTGGCGCATGAGGGGCGGCTGATGATCCTCTGCCATCTGGTGGCGGGCGAGAAATCGGTGAGCGAGCTCGAGGATCTCATCGGCGCCCGGCAGGCGGCCGTCTCGCAGCAGCTCGCCCGGCTGCGGCTCGAAGGGCTGGTGACGAGCCGTCGCGACGGAAAGACGATCTATTATTCGCTGGGCGATCCCAAGGTCACCGGACTGATCGAGACGCTGCACCGGCTCTTCTGCCGCTGATCGCCGGGCGCCCCGCGCGGATTGCCGCCGCTCGGCTGGCATCCGGGCGCAACCTCAACTAGACTGAGCCCATCACCACCCGGCTCGGCGCCGCCTCGCGTGGCCCGTGCCGGAATTCGGCTTGGGGAAGCGTCGTCGGAACGGCGGATCGGACCGCGTGCCGCGATGCAGGGGGAGTGGCTGATGGCCAATCATGGCCAGACGGCCCGGCTGGCGGGCCGGGAGGAAGCGGAACCGACATTGGCCGATCTCATGGATCCGGTCGCGCTGGAGGCGCGTCTGGCGGAGGCCCGTGCCCGCCGTGCCGCGGCGCTCGCCCGCCGCAAGGCCGGCGAATCGCCGGAAGCGGCAACCCGCGCCCCCGCGACCGAAGCCGCCAATCCGCGCCGCCCCCGCCTGGCGGCCTCCGCCGGACCCGCGCCGGAGCCGGAGCCCGTGCCGGAGGTAGCGGCAGCCGCCCCGCGGCGAATCAGCCGCGAGGGCATGCTGGCCGCGGTCTTCGTCGCGGGCCTTCTCGGCGGCTTCGCCCTGGTCTTCCTGGCGCCGGCGAGCCTGCGCCAGCAGATCGCGCATCTGATCGCGCCCGAATCGGCCGCCGTTCCGCCCACCGACGACGCCCCGATCGCCGGCGAGGCGGTCGCCCCCGGCGTCTCGCTCGCCCTCGATGCAGGCCAGCCGGTCTTTCCAGCCCGGCCGGCGCTGGTGTCCGGCAACGGCGGGATCCGGCCGCAATCCGTGCCGCCGGCGCCCGCGACCGAAGCGGCGCCCACGGGCTTCGCGGCCTCGACGCCCGCCGGGATCGCCGTTCCCGAGCTGACCCCGGGCCTGGAACTCGCGACCACGGCGGGCGGCGTGCAATGGATCGGACCCGCGCCCGCCGCCGGCGATGCGGCGCGTGGCGCCGAGCCGGCAGCCTTCGCCATCGCCGCAGCCGAATCGGCCCCGGCGGGTCCGGGCGCGGGCCTTTCCGCTCCCGTCCCGTCGCGCGCGCCCCAGGCACCGCCGGCCGCGCAGGCGCCCCTGCGTCTCGCGCCGGTGCGGCTCGCCGCCGCGCTTGCGCATGTCGATCCGCCGCAGGCGCTGCCCGCCGCCGCCTCCCGCGATTCCGCGCCCGACCCGGCGGCGGAATCCGCGGCCCTGGTGGCCGCGATGGTGGCGAGCGCCCATGTGGCCCGGGCGGAGGCGCCCTTCGCCGTCTCCGCCACCCGCGGCCTCCCGGCCTTCGCGCAATCGGGCCAGCTCGCGCCGGTCTCCGCCTGGCCCGGGCGGGACGATTTCGCCGGCGGCGACACGGCCTCGATCTTCGCCGATCTCGCGAAGGACTCGGACCTCGTCCTGGCCGCCTATTGGCCGCCCGGCGAGCTGATCGCCGCCGCGCCCCTGCGGAAAGCGGCGGCGCCCGTCGCCCCGCACCGCACGTCGAACGCCCAGGCGGCGGACGAGGCGATGGCGAGGCAGGTCACGCGCATCATCCTCCAGCGCCGCGTCGAGCGCATGCTGCGCGACCTCCAGTGACCGCCGGCGGGCGCGCGCCCGCCGCCCGTCGGCGCGGCGACTTGCCGCTTCCCTCCCGCGATCCTTTCCATTAAGGTCTCCCGGCTGCTGTCAGGGGTGATGGGCGCATTCGGGACGACGGAGGCCCGGAGGTGTCTTTTTGCGCATGGATATGCCCGCCCGGACCGCGAAGATGTATTTGACGAGGACCAGCGGCGCGGAACGCGCCTCCTGGGCGGTGGGGTGGAATGAAACGGGAGATCGGCATAACCGTCTCGGCGATGATGATCGCCGTGGGGCTCGGCAGCCCCGTGGCCGCGGAACCACCGACGCTGGACCAGCTGACCGAGATCGCGGGGCTGCTCGCGGACAACGACGTCGCGGCATTGCGCGCCTTCCTGCTCCTGCACCCGGAACTGCTCGAGGGCGACGCGACGCTCGCGGGCCTGCTGCGGGACTTCATGGACAGCTCCGGCGACATGACGACCTTCCTCGCCTTCGACTCCGACCTGCGCGACGCGATCGGGCAGGGCGCGGCCGATGGTCCGCCCGTCGCGCGCAGCGCCACCGATCCCGTCCCCGAGACCCTCTACTGATGCCCCGCGCCGCCTCTGCCACGCCGGCGGACAGCTAGCGCGTCCGGCGGGCCGATGGATTCCCCCGACCCGACCGCGCCGGCGACCGATCCGGGCCGCATCCCCTTCCGCGGCGGCCCGCCCGCACGCCACCGCCTCGCCCTGGTGGTCGACCCGCGCTTTCCCGGCGGCACCGCCGCCGCGGTGGCGGCGGAGGTCCGCGCGCTCGCCGGCCGGGTCGATCTGCGGCTCTTCGCGCTCGAGACGGCGATGTTCAAGGGGCGGCGCCTGAACCCGGTGCTGGAGGCCGCGCTCGAGGATGCCGGCCTCGCGCCGATCTGGGGCGCCCCGGTCATCCATGCCGATACGGTGGTCTTCCACAATCCCTCCTGCCTGCGGTTCGACGCCGTGCTCGAGCCCCGCATCAGCTGCACCACCGCCCTGGTGGTGACGCACGAGAACTTCCTGCGCCCCGACGGATCCGAGGGCTTCGACGTCGCCGGTTGCCTGGAGATGATCGAGGCGGCGTTGGTCTGCGGCCGGCGCCACCTCGCGCCGATCTCGCAGAACAACCGCGCCGGCGTGCTCGACTGGCTGGAAGCCACCGGCAGCGCCTGGACGGTCACCGATTTCGACTGGTTCAACATCTGCGACTTCGAGCTCGTGCCGCCCGTGGCCGCGCCGCGGGACCGGCGCGGCCGGCATTCCCGCTCGGGCTTCGAGAAATTCCCCCCGATGGAGACGATGCTCGCGCATTTCCCGGCCCATGCCGCCGCCTGCACCATCCTCGGCGGCGACATCCTGCTCGCGGATGCCGAGGCGCCGCCGCCGCGGCACTGGACGATCCGGCGCTTCGGCGAGATGGATGTCTCGAGCTTCCTGCGCGAGCTGGACTTCTTCGTCTATTTCACCAATCCGCGCTGGCGCGAGAGCTTCGGCCGGGTGATCGCCGAGGCGATCGCGGCGGGCAAGCTGGTCATCACCGATCCTGCCACCGCCCGCACCTTCGGCGAGGCGGTCGTCGCCTCGGACGGCGGCGACCTGGACGACATCATCGCGGAATTCGTCGCCGATCCCGACCGTTACCGGGATTTCGTGATCCGGGCTCAGAGCTCCCTGGGCCGCTTCTCGCCCGAGGCCTTCGCCGGCCAGGTCCTGGCCCGGGTCGCCGCACCGAGGGAGGCGCCGGCCGATGCTCTGCTGTGAAACCGGCGGCACCGCCGCGCAGGACGTCGAGGATCTCGCGGTCTTCGTCAGCCAGCTCGACGCGCTGGGGCTGCCGGCCCGCGTCCATGTGCTCTCCGTGCCCGAGGGGCTCAATCGCAACGTCCAGTTCGATCTCGCGCCCTATCTCTTCGACGGCGCGCTGGCGGCGGGGGATCGCGTGGTCGTGGTCGGCGCGCAGCGGCTGACGGACCAGACGCTGCTGCGCCTGCGCCGGATCGCCGGGTCCGCGGGCCCCGAATGCCTCGCCTTCGGCACCTTCCGCACCCGCCAGGCGATGCTCGGCGCGAAGGCGAAGCTCTCCTATGTGCTCGGATGCGAGCCCCGGATCGTCGATGTCACCGAGGATGCGCCCGAGGAGGTCGACGAGAACCGCACCTGCCCGGTCTTCGGCGTGGCCCGCCGCGCCGGGCCCGAGCGGTTGCCGCATGTGCTTCTGGTCGAACCCGATCTGGCGGATCGCGCCCAGGCCGCAGCACTCGGCGCGCTCTCGCTCTCGCGCCAGTTCCGCAGCTCGGTCCTCACCGACGGCAAGTCCAAGCACGACTGGATCGCCAGCCACGGGCGCGAGATCGACTTCTATCACTACGGCGAGACGCTGCCCGCCGCGCTCGCGGCGCGCGTCGACGTGCTGGTGAGCTTCGTCCCGCTCCAGAAGAACTACCGCCTGCAAAGCCTTGTGGCCAATCTGGTCGCCTCCGGCGGCGCGCTGGTCGATTCGACGCCCGCCCATGCGATCGCGCGGGCGGGAGACGCCTTCGTGCGCGGCCCCCTCGACCTGGGCGGGCTGGCGCCTTTCCTCTCTGGCGAGATCCTGCCCAATCTCAGCGGGATCGGCGCGCATGTGCGCGCGTCCCGTGCGGCGGCGAGCCTCGGCCCGGACCGGGTCCTCGCCGCGATCACGCCGGAGCCGGCGCGGCCCAGGACTGTCTCCCGGCAAGGGCCGGCGCGGGTGGTCTTCATGCCGACCAACGGGGTAGGGCTCGGCCATGCCAAGCGCTGCGCCCTGGTCGCGGCCGAGATGGACCGGGCGCGCGTCGAGCCGGTCTTCGCGGCCTTCCCGAGCTGCACCCGCCTCCTGAAGTCCCGCGGCTTCGACGTCATGCCGCTGGTCGCCCGCAGCCCCGACCATGCCCAGTCCCACGAGAACGACCTCGCCAACTACCTGCGGCTCCGGGCGCTGACCGCCACGGCCGAGACGCTGGTCTTCGACGGCGGCTATGTCTTCGACTCGGTCTATCGCTCGATCCTCGAGCACGGCCTGAAGGGGGTCTGGATCCGCCGCGGCCTCTGGCAGGCGGCCCAGGACAATTCCGTGGCGCTCGACCGCGAGAAGGCCTTCGACAGGGTCATCGTGCCCCGGGAGGCCTTCGGCGATCTCAATGCCGTATACTCGCAGGGCGATCATGTCCGCAGCGTCGGGCCGATCGTGCAGCGCGCGACGCTCGCGCCGGAAGAGCGCGCGGCGATGCGCGCGGATCTCGCCGCGCGCTTCGGCATCGACTTCGAGCGGCTGGTGCTCACCCAGCTCGGCGCCGGGGTCGCCGCCGACCGCAGCGCGCAGATCCAGGCGCTCTGCGGCGCCATGGCGCGGCGGCGCGACCTGCTGCATCTCATCGTGGTCTGGCCGACCGCCTCGCTGCAGCCGGCCTGGCTCGGCTGGCCGAATTCGCGGGTGGTCCGGACGCAGCATGCCGGGACCCTGGCGCTGGCCGCCGATCTCTGCGTCACCGCCGCCGGCTACAATTCCTTCCACGAGGTGCTCTACAACCACATTCCCGCGCTCTTCATTCCCCAGACCGGCGCCTTCATGGACGACCAGGCGGCGCGCGCCCGGGCCGCCAGGGAACGCGGCCTCGCGGCCATGGTCGAGCCCCACGAGCTGATGCGGCTCGAGCGGGAGCTCGGCGGCTTTCTCGACGGCGAGAGGGGCCGCGCCATCCGCGAGCGCATCGCGGGGACCGAGCTGCCCGAGCCGGGGAACGCGGATGCCGCAAGATTGATCGAGGAGGTCGGCAATGGAATCGCGATGGAATTCAATCCTGTCGCGGATCGTCCCGCAGGACGCCGCTGACATCGACGACATCGTCGGGCCGTTCGATCGCTGCCGGACCGGGGCAGGGGAAGAGATCTTTCCCGAGATCCCTTCGGTGCTGATGCCGCATTGCGCCATGAAGCGCCGCGACGCGGTCTGCATCGGCCTGCGCGCCGGGGAGGAGCTCACTGACGCGGCCGATCGCGCGATCCGGCTCGCGGCCTTCGCGATCGAGCGCGACGCCGAGGTGGTGGTCTTCGCCCATTCCGACACCAGCGGCTTGGAGCGCTTCGGCTTCCGGGTCGAACGCATCGCCGGCGCCACCGAAGCGGCGCGGCGCACCTGCGAGGATCAGCTGCGCCGCTTCTGGAACATCGATCTGGTGCTCTGAGCCGCGGCGCCGGGCCGCGCCCCTTCAGGCGCGCTGGTCGCGCGTCACCTTTCCCGCCGGCCGCGACCCGGCCGTGCCCGCGGCATTATAGGTGCGCAGCTCGCGGCGCGACGTCTCGATCTTCTCCACCTGATCGGAGGCGGCCTTGACCCCGGCGAGGCTCGCCAGAAGCAGGCGGCTGTTGCGTTCCGCCTTGGCCTTCAGCGTCGCCACGAATTCCGCGGGGAGCTCCTTCTGCACCGAGAGGATATCCGCGATCGCCCGCTCGCGGCGATCGACCAGCGTCCGCAGCGACGACAACGGGCCGTTGAGGATCACCTTCCGCTCGAGATCCAGCAGGCGCAGGATGCGCGAGCATCGTGTCGACGTCAGGAATTGTGCGATCATCGCGTCTACCTCTGCTTCAGGATCTCGAAAATCCGCTCGGCGAGCCCGATGCCGCCGCGTGCGGCCATCAGGCGGGCGTATTCCTCGGTGAGAAAGCCCGAGAAGGCCTCCTCGCCGGCACCGCCGCCGAAGCCGTCGGGCTGGCTGTTCATGCCGGTGTATTTCAGCATCTCGGCGAGAAAGGCGGCCTCGAAGGCCTCCGCGGCGGCGCGGGTGGCGGTCTCGGCAGGCGGCGTGCTTGCGTCGCGCGGCGGGCCGGCGGGGGCGGAGATCGGCGGGATGTCCATCGGTTACGACTCGTCGGCGCGGGGAAACCGGCGGCATTCATGCATGGGCAAAGTAAAGGAATCGTAAGGCTTTCGCGCGAAGACACCGGCCATGACCCCGCGCGACGGAGCCGCAATGCACCTTCCCGATCTCATCCCCACGGGCCGCCGCCCGCAGCAGGCGGCCCAAGAGGAGGCGGCGCCGACCCGTGCGACTGCTGAGGCCCGGGGCAGGGAGAAGCCGAAAGCCGGGCAGGCCGAATTCGGGCTGCTGCTCGAAGCCGCCGCCCTCGCCGCCGCACCGCCGCCTGCCCGGAACCCCGAGGTGGCGCCGACCCCGGCACCCGCCGCAACGCCTCAGCCCGCCCAGGCCGCCGCCGATCTGCCCGAGATCGCGCCCGAGACCGATCCCGCCGCCACCCTCGAGGCCGGGGAACCGGCGCCGCCGCCGCTCCCGCAGGCACTCGTCCCGCCGCCGCCCGTCACTGATGCCGCGCCGCCGGAGGCCGGAACCGAGCCCACGGCCGACGCCGAGGCCGAGGACCTTTCCGCTGTCCCGGAGATCGCGGCTGAGGCCGCGCCGCCGACCATCATGGCCCCGGCCGCCGGGCCCGCCGCACCCGAAGCCGCGCGCGCGGGCGAAGGCGCGGTCGCGTCGGCCCCTGCCATGCGCGACCCGGCCCCGCCCGTACCCGCCAAGGCGCCTCCCGCCCGCTCCGCCGCCGTCGCGGCACCGGCCGTGCGCCCGGCCGATTTGCCTGCCACACCCGGACCCTCGGCGGGCGACGTCGAAGCCGCGCCAGAGCGCATCGAGGGCACTGACGCCTCCCGGATCCCGGCACCGGCCGCGGGGCCGACCAGCGGCGAGGCCCGCCCGGCCGCCCCGGCCACCACCACCGCCCAGGCCACCGCCGTCACGACCCCGCCCGGCACCGCCCCGACGGCCCCCGCGCCCCTGGCGGATTTCCGCGGCGCCGGCTGGCATCTGGTGGCCGATCCCGCCGCGACCCATGCGACCCACCCCGAGGCGGTCCAGCGCGCCGCGGTCTCGCCGCATCACCTCGCCGGGCAGGTCACGCTCGCCGTCGCCTCGGCCTCCGAGGGCAGCGTCGAGATTCGCCTCGACCCGCCCGAGCTCGGCCGCCTGCAGATCCGCCTCGAGCCTTCCGACACCGGCGTCCGCGCCGTGGTCATGGCCGAGCGCCCGGAGACCCAAGATCTCCTGCGGCGCCATTCCGAGACCCTGACCCGCGACCTGACCGAGGCCGGCTATTCCGGCGTCACGCTCGATTTCTCCGCCGGCGGGCAATCCGCGCCGCGCGGCGGGGAGCGGGTGACGCATTTCACTGCCGCCGCGCCCGCGACCTTCGCAGCCGCCGGCGAGACCCCGGCGGAGCCCGCGCCCCGCGCCGCCCCCGGCCGGCTCGACATAAGGCTCTAGGAGCTTGCGCCCGATGAGGAAAATCCGATGAACGTCACCCCGACCTCTGCGGCGAATGCCGCCGCGACGACGGCCGCATCGACGAAATCCGAGAAGGCGGAAACCCCGAACGCCATGGCCGGCGACTTCCAGACCTTCCTGACGCTGCTCACCACCCAGATGCGCAACCAGGATCCGCTCAAGCCGATGGAATCGACCGAATTCGTCGCGCAGCTCGCCAGCTTCTCCGGCGTCGAGCAGCAGATCCGCGCCAACGACCGGCTCGACCGCATCTTCGAGGTCCTCTCCGGCGGCTCGGCCGGGGGCCTCGCGGCCTGGGTCGGGCGCGAAATCCGCGCGCCGGGCAAGGCCGATTTCACCGGCGAGCCGATCGACGTCGCCCGGACGCCGGTGCCCGACACCGACAGCGCCGTGCTGGTGGTGAAGAACGACTTCGGCCAGGAGGTGGCCCGGCGCGCCATCGATCCGCTCGCCACCAACGTGAGCTGGGACGGCCAGGACGGCTACGGCGCGACGGCCGCGCACGGCCGCTATTCCTTCACGATCGAGAGCTTTGCCGGCGAGACGCTGGCCGACAGGCAGGAGGGCAGCGTCTTCGCCCGGGTCAGCGAGGTCCGGCTCGCCGAGGAAGGCCCGGTGCTGCTGACCGAAGGCGGCGGCAGCGTCGCGCTCGCGGAGGTCACCGGCATCCGCTGAGCCGTGTCCGCGGACTTCCGTTGCCTGTCATCGGGCAGGGAACACCGCGAACCGGCAACAGCGAGGCATCGCCTCGCGCCGGTTCGTCGGTTGGAGCGCGCAAGCGCGGAGACCGAAGGGGGTCGGGTTTCACCGTTGGTTGGTAATCCGCGCGCGCCTGACTGGGCGGGCGCGCTTGTCGCTCCTGCCGTCGTGCCAGAGGCACGCCTTCGGCGTGACGGCAAGCAGGCGCGCGCGGATTTGTCCTTGCCAAATCCGCGAAGTGAATGCGCCGCCGTCTCGGACGAGCGCAAACGTGCTTGCCGGAGACTCCAAAATATCAACTCAAAGGACGGTCACCCTCAATCCGGATCGAGCACCTCCTTGGCGGCGTTGATCAGCGCCGCGAGCGCGTCCGAGCCGCCCAGATCGGGATGCACCCGCCGCATCAGCCGGTGATGGGCGGCGCGGATCTCCTCGAGGCTCGCGCCTGGCTCCAGCCCCAGGATCCGATAGGCCTCCGCCTTGCCGAGGCCGCCGGCACCCACCGGCGGCGGCGCCGCGTCGCCGGGATCCTCGCCGCCCCCGCGCCGATCCAGATAGGCCAGAAGGAGCGATAGGCTGTCCTCGTCGCCCCCCGTCTCGAATTCCGCGACCAGCGCCTGGAGCTCCTCGGCGGAAAGGGCCGAGAGTGCCGCCCCGGCGAAACGCCCGGTGATCACCTCGCCGTCCATCGCGCCGCTGTCGTGATCGAGCGTCATGGCGAGACCGGCCGTGCGCACCTCCGAGACCTTGCCGGGGCTCGGCCCGCCGCCCACGGGCTGCGCCGAACGCCAGACGCTGAACCCCAGCGCCGCCAGCGGCAGCGCCAGCGCGAATTGCCGCAGCGCGCCGAGCGCGACCCCCCCGGCCATCAGCGCCGCCCCGAGCGCGGGTCGTGGCGGAAGCCGCAGGAAGGCGATGACCCCGAAAACCAGGGCCAGCAGCGCGATCAGCGGGCCCGCCCATGCGATCATGGTCGAAGATCGGCCAGCAACCGGCTGGAAGCGGCGGATTTCTGGGCCTCCAGCGCCACCCGTCCTCCCGCCGCATAGGCGCCGATCGCTTCGAGAAGCGCCCGCAGCTCCGCCGCCGCCCGCGGGTCGAAGGGCAGGAACACGCCGCCCGTCAGCCGCGCGACCTCGCGATAGGCCCGCTCGGCCGTGGCATCGCCGCCTTCGAGGAACATGAAGGCGCGGGTGTTGCGCAGGGCGAGCCGCCCGGCCTTGTGGCAGAGCCGGTCGATATCCTCCTCCATGGCATCGCCCACAAAGACCAGCGCGGCCAGCGGCGCCTGCGCCGCGACCTTCTCCGCATGGTCGAGGATCTTGCCGATCTGGGTCAGCCCGCCGCGGCAGGTGATCCCGGACATGACCTCGGTCAGGGCGGCCGCGTCCCGCACCCAGCGCGACGCCCGCGCCTCGCCGTAGCCGCGGAAATAGACGAGCTGCACGTCGAGCCCGCCCACGCGCGCGCTCGCCTCGAAGAGGCCGGCCTGCAGATGGCAGGCCAGATCCCAGGTCGGCTGGCGGCTCATCGTCGCGTCGAGCGCGAAGATCAGGCGCCCGCGCCCGCCGGAGGGCCCGCGCCCGGCGTTGCGCGCCTCGGCGAGGAACGCCGCCATCTCGGCCTTGCTCGAAACCGGCCCGGCGGGCGCCGCGTCGCCCCGGGCCTTCGTGGGCAGGTCGTTGCGCTTGCTCATCGTCATCACTCCCCTGCATCATCTGGCCTCGCGTGCCGGCGATGCAAGCCTCTTCTCCGCCACCGCGCGGGGCGGGCGAAATGCGCGTTAACACTTTTATCAAGCTATAACAATGGTTTGCCGAATGTCCTCATGGGGACAGCCCGGGGACGGGCCATGCCGCAAGCGCGCCTCAGGCCGGAACTCGGCCGAAGGCCTCGGTTGGATCGGCGATCGGGGCGCCGGTGGCGAAGCCCTGGGCATGGGTGAAGCCGAAGGCCCGCACCGCCTCGAGCTGGGCCGGCGTCTCGATCCCCTCCGCGGTGATCGCGACCCCCTGACCACGCGCCGAGGCGATGATGGCGCGGATCAGCTCCGCGGTGGCGGGATTGGCGAGATCCTGCACGAAGGAGCGGTCGAGCTTGATGCGGTGATGCGGCAGCCGCGCGAGATAGGCGAGCGCGCTGTAGCCGGTCCCGAAATCGTCGAGCGCGATCCGGATGCCCCGCTCGATCAGCGCCTCGAGCTGGCTGACCGTCTGGGCATTGTCCCGCATGAGCACGGTCTCGGTGATCTCCAGCTCCAGCCGTTCCGCCGGAAAGCCCGAGCGCGCCAGCGCCGCGTCGATCTCCTCCACGAAATGCGGCTGGTGGAACTGGAGCGCCGAGATATTGACCGAAAGCGCGAGCCCCTCCGGCCAGCGCGCGGCCAGCGCCAGCGCCGTGCGCAGGGTCCAGGCCCCGAGCGGCAGGATCAGCCCGGTCGCCTCCGCCAGCGGCACGAAGCTCGTCGGCCGGATGTCTCCCCGGGTCGGGTGGCGCCAGCGCAAGAGCGCCTCCGCGCCGGTGATCTCGCCGGTCTCGAGGCTCAGGTACGGCTGGAAGACCACATGCATCTGCCCCTCGGGCAGGGCATGGGCCAGATCGAACTCCAGATGGCTGCGCTCCTGGTCGATGGTCTCGATGGCCGGCACGTGCAGGGCGTAGCGGTTGCGCCCGTCGTGCTTGGCCCGGCGCAGGGCAGCAACCGCCTGGGTCAGCACGGTCGCGCTGGCGGCCTCCGCCGTCAGCTGGTCGACGATCCCGATGCTCGCCTGCACCGAGATCCGCCGCCCGCCGAAATCCATCGGCCGGGCGATGGTGCGCAGCAGCCGGTCGGCGAGGCTTCGGGGATCGCTCCCGGCGCGTTCGGCCACGATGCCGAATCGGTCGCCGGCGAGGCGCAGCAGGCATTCGCCCGGCCCCAGGACATCACGGATCCGAGACCGCGTCCGGTCGAGCACCTGGTCGCCGGTCGCGCTGCCGAGCACCTCGTTGAGCGCGTGGAACCGGTCGAGATCGATCAGGAGGAAGGCGGAGGTCGAGGCCTCGCTTCGCCTCGCCAGCATCTCGGCGATCCAGGTCTGGGTGGCCTGCTCGTCCGCCCGCTCGCTGCCCGCGTCCCGGTCGGGTTCCGGGGCCGGTGCGGGGCGGTCGCCGGCAATCGGGTTCGCCGGCGCAAGGATGCCGCCGAGAACCTGCGCGCAGTCCCGCAGCACCGCCACCACCGCCGGCGAGAGCGGCCTGCGGCGGACATCGACCAGGACGACCCAGCCGAGGATCCGGCCGCTGTCGGAGCAGGCCGGGCAGGCCGCCGGAAATCCGTCCCGCAATTGAAGAACAGCCCGGTCGACGGCGAGAACGTCGCCGGCGCCCTTGGGCAGGCCCGATGCGTCCGCGACATCCGCGATCGCGTGATCGGCAAGGGCGAGGGCGGCCGGTGTTGCGCAGCGACTCAGATACTGCGCGGTTGCCGCCCGGAGCCATGCCGAGCCCCCGTCGAGCGCGTAGATCGCCGCCGAACGTCCCGGCAGCCGTCTGACGAGCATGCGGAGCAGCGCGTCCAGCGTCGCATCACCCGGGAGGCGGTCACTCGGAGGCATGGGATCCATTCTGCTCTCTGATGCCACCATGATACAACCATAGGTAGCGTGATTGCCAGCAATTTCCGATGCGTGCCCCTGGTTCTCCGGTCGGCCGCAGCGGGTTCTGCGCGGCCTCATCCCCGCATCTTTCCTCGTGTCGGCGGCCTTCAGGCAACCGCTGCGGATGGGGCTTGTCTAGCGATTGCCTCTCCGTATATAGACCCGTCATTGGACGCGGGCGTAGCTCAGGGGTAGAGCATAACCTTGCCAAGGTTAGGGTCGTGAGTTCGAATCTCATCGCCCGCTCCAATCGAAAGTCGGAAGCGTTCCGTTTCCGGAATCACCCGGCCTCCGCTCTGCTGCAGTCCCGCGAGACCCCGCCTGCGGAAGGGGGAATCGTGTCCGGAGGCACGTTGCGACGCCGCCAAGACATGCTCGGGAGCGCGGTGCGATTTCGCCGGTTCCCCGGATCAGACAGAACGAGTTGACGCCATGACGAACGCCGCCCTCCTTGCCCGCCGCCAGAACGCCGTGCCGCGCGGCATCGCCACCTTCGCGCCGGTCTTCGCCGACAGGGCGGAGAACGGTGCGATCTGGGATGCCGAGGGGCGGCGATTCGTCGATTTCGCCTCCGGGATCGCGGTGACCAACACCGGCCACCGGCATCCGAAGGTCATCGCCGCGGCCGAGGCGCAGATGAAGCGCTTCACCCATACCTGCTTCCAGGTGACCGCCTATGACGTCTATGTGGAGCTCGCGGAGCGGTTGAACGCGCTGGCGCCGATCGCGGATGCCAAGTCGATCTTCTTCACCACCGGGGCGGAGGCCACGGAGAACGCGGTCAAGATCGCGCGGGCCCATACCGGGCGGCCGGGCGTCATCACCTTCACCGGCGCCTTCCACGGCCGGACCATGATGACCATGGCGATGACCGGCAAGGTGGCGCCCTACAAGACCAAGTTCGGGCCGATGCCGGCGGGGGTCTATCACTGCCCCTTCCCGATCCCGCACCACGGGGTCAGCGAGGCGGACGCGCTCAAGGCGCTGGATTTCATCTTCAAGTCCGATTGCGCGCCGGACCAGACCGCGGCGATCGTGATCGAGCCGGTGCAGGGCGAGGGTGGTTTCTACATCACGCCGCAGGGCTTCATGACGCGGCTGCGCGAGATCTGCGACGCCCACGGCATCGTGCTGGTTGCCGACGAGGTCCAGTCGGGCTTCGCGCGGACCGGCAAGGTCTTCGCCATCGAGCATTACGGGATCGAGCCGGATCTGATTCCGGTCGCCAAGGCGCTCGGCGGCGGCTTTCCGATCTCCGGGGTCATCGGCAAGCGGGCGATCATGGATGCGCCGGATCCGGGGGGCCTCGGCGGCACCTACGGCGGCAATCCGGTCTCCTGCGCGGCCGCCCTGGCGGTGCTCGACGTGATCGCGGAGGAGGGGCTCTGCGCGCGGGCCGATGCGCTCGGCAGGCGGATGCTGGAGCGGATCGAGGGCTTCAAGCGGGCCAACGACAGCCATCCGATCGGCGACGTGCGCGGGCTCGGCGCCATGGTGGCCTTCGAGATCGTCAAGGAGCGCGGCGGCAACGACCCGGATGCCGACACGGCGAAGGCGGTGGCGGCGAAGGCGCTCGAGCACGGGCTGATCGTGCTGACCTGCGGCTTCTACGGCAACGTGCTGCGCCTGCTGCCGCCCCTGACGATGAGCGACGCGCAGCTCGACGAGGGTCTCACCCTGCTGGAATCGGCGTTGAAGCGGGCCGCCTGAAGCCCCGGAGCGTCGCGATCCATTCCGATCTGCGGTCTGTCCCCATGGGGACAGATCGGAACCGATTGAAATTACAAGATAAAAGTGTTAACGTGCCGTCGGACCGAGGCCAGAGGCCCCGAGCCCGATTCCCCAGCGATGGTGATGCTGCGCGTCCCCCCGGCCATCGCGCCCGCATGCAGCGGCCGACGAGCCGGCGCGAGGCAATGCCTCGCTGTTGCCGGTTCGGGAAGTGTCCCCCGGTCGAAGGATCCACCCGGACGGCGTAGGCGTTCAGGCGGCGGGGGGTGTCAGGATGCGCTGGCGGCCGTCCTCGAAGGCGTCGAGGCGGTGGGGCCAGACCGCGCCGGGCCAGTGCAGGGCCATCGCGCCCGAGGCCGGGCGATAGGCGGCGGTGTAGAGCGTGCCGAAACCCGCCTCGAAGGCGGTCGAATAGAGCGGCGGGCGCAGGAAGGCGCCGATGAAGCGCTCCTGGGGCTCCACATGCAGGGTCAGGCGCTGCAGCAGGTAGCGCTCCCGCTCCACAGTGGCGGTGAAGCGGGCATGGCTCGACCATTCCACCCGCTCCTGATGGTTGGTCGCGACCGCGGCATGGCTGATGACGGCGGCGCGGTCGGGCGCGAGATAGGCGGTGAGATAGGCGCGCGCGGCATCGAGCACGGTGACGTTGTAGCTCATGTGGCAGCGGATGCGCGCCAGCGCGCGCCCCGCCTCCGCCGTGGTCGAGCAGGTCTGCAGCACGTAGCGCAGGATCAGCGGCACGCCGAAGCCGTCGCCCACCTCGCGCCGCCCGCCGAAGGTGAGCGAGACCGCAAGGCCGGCGTCGTTCACGCCGTCGACGAGACCCCAAAGCCCGTCGCTGACCCCCATCACCGCGCGGCCGAGCCAGCCGGATCGCATCACGATCGCATCGAAGGCGCTGGGGCTGTAATCGTAGTTGCGGACCAGGAGCGGCTCCTCGCCGGGCCAGATCGCCTGGCTGCAGGCCGAGAGATAGGGCGGGGGGCAGTAGAAGCTGAGGAACCGCGCCGCCTCGTCGCCCCCGCCCGCGAGATCGCAGAGATCCTCGTAGAGCGGCACGAGCTCGGGCATCTGCCGGCGCAGCTCGCGGCGGCATTCGAGATAGGTCGGCCGGGCGGCGAGCCCCTCGCGGGCCCACCAGCGGCGATAGGCCGGCCAGAGCTCGGCGAAGAGCCCGGCCCATTTCGGGCCAGGTTCGGACTCCGAGATCGCGCGGAAGTCCAGATACATCACCGCCTACATGATCTTGAACGCCGGTTCGGCAAGGGCCTGGGCGGAGGGCAGCGGCCGGGCGGAGAAGGCGTTCTTGATCCCGTCGATCCATTTCTTCGAGCGGTCGGTGAGCGCGAACGCATTGCTCATCGACCGGCCCCGGGTCACGAGGATGCCGAGATCGGCGCCCTCGTAGCGATAGTCGCCGGGCTTCTGGATGCGCAGGAAGAAGGCCTCCTTCTCGCTCTCCACCGCACGGCGGTGATAGTCGAAGCGGTCGAAGACCACGCGCCCGTCGTCGAGCATGCGGTAGATGCCCGAGGGCGGGGCGGCAGTGATGATGTCGACGGTGTCCTCGGTATGCTTGATGACCATCTGCGACCAGCTGTCGATCATGTCGGGATCGGCCCAGCGGGCGTTGAGTTCCTCGACATCGAGCTCGAAGTCCTTGCCGCTGAATTCCAGCAGATGGAAGAGGAAGAGCGGCGCGTCGGCATGGGCGAAGGCGGCGTGGTTGGTCATCGACGAGGCGCCGGTGATGCGGGGATTGAGCTCGCCCAGCCAGATGTCGCCGGTCTTCTTGTCGATGAGGAAATCGAGCTCGAAATAGCCGCGGTAGCCTTCCTTGCGCAGCTGCTCGCCGAACTTGAAAGTGAGCTCGCGCGCCTTCTGCCGGGTCTTGGGCGGGAAGGCGGTGGCGAAGATCTCGTTGCCGCACCAGCCGCCGCGATAGGGGGTGAGCTCCTTGAAGCCGACCAGCTCGGTCATCAGCGGGCCGACGATGGTGCCCTGCTTGGTGGCGCAGGCCTCGATCGCCGAGCCGCGGCAATCGATGCGCTTCATGATCTTGATCTCGCCCTCGCCGACGATCTCGTGCTCGTGCTTGCGGAAATCCGCCTCGGACTTGATGAAGAAGGTGGTGTGGCCGGAATCGCCGAAGGCCGATTGCAGCACGAGATCGTGGCCGATTCCGGCCTTCTCGCAGAGCTCGCGCAGGTGCTTGTAGCTCCTGACCTCCGAGAGCGTGTTGGGGACGGAAGGAACGCCCGCCTTGTTGCCGATGCGCACCGTCTCGATCTTGTTGTCGCATTTCGTCCGGAGCTTCGCCTTGGGGAACCAGACCTCGCCGCCGATCTCCCTGGCCAGCTTTTCGGTCTTTGCGTCGAACATGAGGAAGACGAACTTCGGCTTCTTGCCGCCGCGCTTCTCGACGTAGTCGATCACCTCCTTGTGCTGGAGGAGGTAGTTGTTGATGTCCTCGATCGACTGGAATTCGTCATGGGGGACCTCCGAGGGGATCATGACGTTCGGGTGCTGCCCGTCGAAGCAGTCGATGTAGCAGATGTACTTGAAATTCTTGACCCATTCGTCGAGCCCGAGAAGGTTGAAGTTCGTGGCGGAGACGAAATAGATCGGGTTCTGGTTCGTGTGGAAGTAGCGCCGGATCTCGGAGATGTTCTTGAGCGTCTTCTTCGGCATCGGATTCCTCCTCTCCGCTATCGCGTGGCGGCGTGACGCGCGAGCGCCTCGTCGGTGAAGACCCGCAGGCCGAGCTCGGCGCGGTAGCCGTGGATCTCGCTCACGTCGAGCGCGCGCATGAAGGCGAGGATCTCGCGGCTGATCACCTGTCCCGGCACGAGGATGGGGAAGCCGGGCGGATAGGGGATGATGAAGGAGGTGGAGACGAGCTCGCGCCCCGCGTCCACGGCCGCCATCAGCTTGTCGTCGAATTCGAGATAGTCGCAATTGTCCTCGTCATAGGCGAGGAAGAAGGCGGCGCGGATGTCGCCCTCGGCGGTCTCGGCGCTGGCGCGGAAGGCGTCGTGGAAGCGGCTGAAGTCGGGCAGGGGGGGCACGTCCTCGATCAGGCTCTTGACCCGGCGCTCATGGGCGATGCGCTCCATCTTGGAGGCGTCGTCCAGCAGGTCGTCGAGGTCGCGCGCGATCTCCACCAGCACCTCGATCAGATAGGCGACCGAGGAGCGCGTGGTGCCGATATTGGTCATGAAGAGCACGGAGTTGCGCGAGGTCTTGTTGATCTGGATCCCGTATTTGTCCATCAGGATCCGGGTCTTGAAGGTGTCGCCGTCCCAGCCGGTGCCGCCGACCGCGAGCGTGATCCGGGTCGGGTCGAGCACGAATTCGTCCCCGGTCCAGACGTCCCAGATATCGTTCCAGCCCGCCTCGGGGTCGTTGTATTTCGCCTGCTTGCTGGAGCGGAACTGCTCGGGGATCATGTCGCCCGAGGTCAGGAGACGGAAGTATTTCCTGAGCAGCGGGTGCGAGGCGATCGCCCGGCGCATGGCCATCGCCGCCTCGACCTGGCGTTGCACGAATTCGAAGCCCTCGAGCTCGACCTGGCGCCGGCCGACATCGAGCGAGGCGATGATCTGGTAGTTCGGCGAGGTCGAGGTATGGGTCATGTAGGCCTCGTGGAAGGCCTGCTCCACCTCGCCCTTGAAGTCCTGGTCGTTGACGTGGATCATCGAGCCCTGGCGCAGCGAGGTCAGCGTCTTGTGGGTCGATTGCGTCGCATAGACCCGGACGCGCGCCCGGGGGTCGGGGATCAGCCGGGTCTTCAGGAGCGTCGCCTCGTCGGCGCCTTCGAGCTTGGCTTGCTGCTTCTCGTAGGCCTTGGCGTGCTCGGGTGAGCGCAGGAGCTGGCGTAGGACGTTCGCGGCGTTCATCGCCGTGCGCTGGCGGTAGGTCGGGGCGAAACGCGCGAAGGCGAACCAGGCCTCGTCCCAGAGGAAGATCAGGTCGGGCTTGATGGCGAGGCATTCCTGCATCACCCGCTCGACGTCGTAGACCAGCCCGTCGAAGGTGCAGTTGGTCAGGAGCAGCATGCGCACCTGGTCGAGCTTGCCCGCGGCCTTGAGCTTCAGGAGCTGATGCTTGATCTCGCGCAGGGGCACCGCGCCGTACATCGAGTATTCGTTGAGCGGATAGCTGTCGAGATAGACGACATTGGCGCCCGAGAGCACCATGCCGTAATGGTGCGACTTGTGGCAGTCGCGGTCCACCAGCACGATGTCGCCCGGTTGCACAAGGGCCTGCACGACGATCTTGTTGCAGGTCGAGGTGCCGTTGGTGGCGAAGAAGGTCTGCTTGGAGCCGAAGGCGCGCGAGGCGGCTTCCTGCGCCTCCTTGATCGGTCCGCGCGGCTCGAGCAGGCTGTCGAGGCCGCCGGAGGTGGCGGAGGTCTCCGCGAGGAAGATGTTGGGGCCGTAGAAGGCGCCCATGTCCTGGATCCAGTGGCTGCGGGTGACCGACTTGCCGCGGCTGATCGGCATGGCGTGGAAGACGCCGGTGGGCTGCTTGGAATATTCCTTGAGTGCGGAGAAGAACGGCGTCTTGTAGCGCAGGTTCACGCCGCGAAGGATGTTGAGATGCAGCTCCAGGAAATCCTCCTGGTTGTAGAACACCCTTCGGCAGCGCCCGAGGTCGCGGCCGGCGATGTCCTCGGCGGAGCGGTCGGTGATGAGATAGGCGTCGAGCTCGGGGCGGACCTTGGCGATGAGCCGGCAGAGCTCGGGGCCGTATTCGCCGGGCGCCAGCGCATCCACGTCCTCCTCGCCGCTGACGCTGCCGAGATAGCGGGTCAGGATGGGGAGGGTTATTCGGGATTTCAGTGTCAGTCCAGGACGTACCACGACGGCCTGGATGTTGTGGTTGAAGAGGATCGCAATGAGCGCATCCTCGAGGCTCGGGACGATCACCGCCTCGTAGATGAACTGGTCCTCGTCGCGGCGCATGCGTTGCAGGCTCGTGCGCAGCCAGCGCTGCTGCTGGTCGGTCATGCGGTCGACGATCAGCACCTCGAAGTAGGGCTTGCCGAGATTTCGCGCATCGAGGGCGATGTCGTCGTCGACCTCCTCGGCCTCGGCGTCGTCCCGGCCGAGCGGGACGGTCCGGCGGCGGTAGGCGCCGGAGGTCAGGGCGCGGGCGACCCGGCGCACGGAGAATTCGAGATCCTCGATGTTGCGATGCTCGAGCAGCCGGCGCAGGTGGTCGAAGGCCGACGGGCCGGGAAAGGCCCAATAGGCCTCGATCGGCGCGAGCGCCTCGAAGAGCCGCTGGGCCTCGGCGACGAGGCGCTCGCCGGCGCGCCCCTCCGCGCCCTTCACCAGGAGCGATTCGGTCGCCTCGCGCAACGCGCTCCAGCGGTCCGCGCGCAGCTGCGCGGCGCTGTAATAGTCGCTGACCGATTGCCCTCCATCGGCCGCCTTCTGCCCTTCGCTCATCATTTCCCCCCTTCGGCTCTTTTGTTCCATGCCCGGCCGCCCGCAGGCGGGTGGCCCGTCAGCCGTGACTGGACCGCTTTCCGTCCAGGGCCGTCACGTTCACGCCGCCGAGGCGCACCGCCTCGGCTTCGGTCAGCGCGGCCTGCGGGCTCGGACCCTGCACGCCCGCGCGCGAACCCTGCTTCGGCGCCTCCAGCGGCCCGAGCGTATGCAGATAGGCATCCGTGCCACTGGCGCGATCATAGACGGAAAAATCCGAACTGCGGTCCCGAAAGCTCTTGAGCACCTGGCCGAGCCCCTTCATCCCGGTTTCGCGCTGGCGGCGGACCTGGTCGAGGTCGATCTCGATGGGGAACATGTCCTCCTGGCCCGCAGATTGGTGCAGCACGGTCGCGGCGGGGTCGACGACGAGCGACCGGCCGACGCCGCCCGCCGACAAGCCGTTGACGTCGAAGACATAACACTGGAACTGCGCCGCGGTCGCCCGCGCGATGGCGAGCTCGGCGTCGCGGTCGGTGGTGCCGGTCAGCACCGGATGCAGCAGCACCTCGACGCCCTGGGAGGTCAGCTGGCGCGTGGTCTCCGGGAACCAGATGTCGTAGCAGATCGAAAGCCCGAACCGACCGATCTCGGGCACGTCGAAGACGCAGAACGAGGTGCCGGCGGCGATCTCGGCCTCGTAGGGCCGGAAGGGAAACATCTTGCGATAGGTCGCGACGATCTCGCCCGCAGGGTCGATGACGACGGAGGTGTTGTAGATGCGGCCGTCCTCGGCCTTCTCGAACATCGAGCCGGGGATCAGCCAGATCTTGTGGCGGCGCGCATCGTTCTGGAATTGTTCGATCGTGTCGTTGGGGAAGGGCTGGGCGTAGCGGGGCAGGGGGCCGAAAGGCGCGAGCTCGCTGAACAGCACCATCTGCGTCCAGGGAAAGCGTGCCATGAGCACGTCCAGCCGGTGGCGCATGCCTTCGAGGTTGGAATGGATCGCGGCGACATGCATCTGGATGCCGGCGATGGCAAAAGGCGTCATTCCCGGTGAAGCTCCCGATTACCCTTGGTTATCTTCACGATATGCGGAAAGCGCGACGGCGCGCCAGCGCCTTTTCCCGAAGGAATGCTGCCGCCGGCGTTGCATGCCCGGGTCGCGGGACCTAGCTCAGGAGTGATGCCGGCGTCGGCGATCGCCGGAAGCCACAATCCGGGGGATCGGGCCATGAACTCGCGCAAGCGCATCCTTTTCACGGGAGGCTCCGGCAAGGCCGGGCGGCATGTGGTGCCCTATCTGATCGGGAAGGGCCACCGGGTGGTCAATGTCGACCTGGTCCCGCTCGATCATCCGCAGGTGGACAACATCACCGCCGACATCACCGATTCCGGGCAGATGTTCAACGTGATGACCAGCTACGCCGATTTCGACGAGCTCGAACCCGGCACCGGCGTCCCGCCCTTCGATGCCGTTGTGCATTTCGCGGCGATCCCGCGCATCCTGATGCATCCGGACAACGAGACCTTCCGGGTCAATGCCGTGGGCACCTACAACGTGCTCGAGGCGGCGGTGAAGCTCGGGATCCGCAAGATCGTGCTCGCCTCGTCGGAGACGACCTACGGGATCTGCTTCGCCGACGGCACGGTGGATCCCAAGCACCTGCCGCTCGAGGAGGATTACGACGTCGATCCCATGGACAGCTACGCGCTCTCCAAGGTGGTCAACGAGGTCACCGCCCGGGCCTTCCAGCGCCGGTCGGGCTTCGACATCTACGCGCTGCGCATCGGCAATGTGATCGAGCCGCAGGAATACGACCGCTTCCCGGATTTCGTCGCGCGGCCGGAGACGCGGCGGCGCAACAGCTTTGCCTATATGGACGCGCGCGACCTCGGGCAGATCGTCGATCGCTGCCTCGGGGCGGACGGGCTCGGCTTCCAGATCTTCAATGCGGTGAACGACACCCAGACGACGAACATGAGCACGGCGGAGCTGATCGAGCGCTTCTACCGCGGCGTGCCGGTCACCCGCGCGATCGGCGAGCGCGAGGCGGTCTTCTCGAACCGCAAGATCCGCGAGGTGCTGGGCTTCGAGGAAGAGCACGACTGGCGGAGATATGTGACGTTTTGAGGCGGTGGCCCGAGACCCCAAGTGGGGGTCGCCGGGCGAGGGGGTGCAGCTTCACTGACGGTCGGGTGTCGGGCCGGGTCGGCCCAGGACAGAGCGCTCGCGCGCCGGCCCCCGGCAGGGCCGACGCCCCCCCGATCGACCGATGTCGATCGGGATGTGGGCCCTTGGCCGGCGTGGGATGCGGGCGATGCCTATCCCTCGCGGAACGCCCGGTTGAAATAGGTGGCGAAGGGGCGGACGAAGAAGCTGAGCGGGCTGCGGTCCTCGGTGCGGATGAAGGCCTCCACCGGCATTCCGGGCAGCAGCACCAGATCGTCGCCGAGCTTTTCGCGCATGTCGGCGTCGACGAGGATCTCGGCCTTGTAGTAGCGCTGCCGCAGGTTGGGGTCCTCGTAGGTATCAGCCGAGATCGATTTCACGTGGCCGGTCACCTCCGGCGTGGTGCGGGCGTCGAAGGCCGAGAAGCGCAGGGTCGCCTCCTGTCCGACATAGACCTGGTCGATGTGGATCGGCTCGATCCGGCTGCGGACGATCAGCGGGATGTCCTTCGGCACGATGTACATCACCGGCTCGGCCGGCCGGATCACGCCGCGCAGCGTGTCGGCGGTGCTGCCGTAGACGATGCCGCTCACCGGGGCGCGGAGGTCGAGCTTCTCGATGCGGTCGAGCAGGTCCCGGCGGCGTTCGCGCAGCTCGATCTCGCGGAATTCGAGGTCGCGCAGTTCCGAGATGGCCTCCTCGCGCATCTCGGAATCGAGCCGCACCCGCTCGATCTCGATCTCGGCGATCTTGCCGCGGTTCTCGGCGATCGTCGCCTCGACCTGGCCGTCGGTGCCCCGCAGCCGCGCGAGTTCGCGCTGCGGGGTCAGGACGCGTGTCACCTGGGTGAGGCCCTGGCGGAGCAGCTCCTCCTGGCCGGAGATCTCCTTGCTGAGCAGGTCGATCTGCGACTGGGTGGCCGATTGCAGGGCGTCGAGCCCGTCGATCTGGCGCGATATCTGGGTCTGGCGCTCCTGGAGTTGCTGGCGCTCCTCGGCCTGCAGCTTGCGCCGGGCCTCGAACTGCTGCGACTGGGCGGTCATCAGCTTGGCGATCTCCGGGGAATCGGCGGCGCGGGACACCAGTTCCGGGTCGAAGTCGATCTCGGCCAGCCCGTCGCGCTCGGCGGAGAGCCGGCTCTTGCGCGCGAGGATCTCGAACCACTGGCCCTCGACGATCCCGAGTTCGGAGACGAGCGACTGGCCGTCGAGCCGGATGATGACGTCGCCCTCGGTCACCTCGTCGCCGTCGCGGGCGTTGATCTCCTCGATGACGCCGCCGGTGGGATGCTGGATCACCTGGCGGTTGCCCTCGACCTCGAGCGCACCCGGCGCGATCACCGCGCCGGCGATGCGGGTGACCGCCGCCCAGCCGCCGAGCCCGCCCACGAGCAGGAAGAGCGCGACGTAGCCCACGAAGAGAAAACGGCGCAGGTGCCAGCGGTTCTTGGGATCGGCGCTCATTGCTGTGCCTCCGGGGCGATCCGGCCCGCCACCTGGGCGTAGTTCCGGACATGGGCCTTGAGGACCTCGTCCCGCGGCCCGAAGGCCTTGGCGATGCCGCCGTCGAGGATGAGGATGGTGTCGCATTCGGCGATGCCGGCCGGGCGGTGCGCCATGATGATCACGAGCTTCCCGTCGGCCTTGGCAAGCCGGATGGCCTCGTTGAGCGCGTCCTGGCCGGCCGCGTCGAGGTTCGAATTGGGCTCGTCGAGCACCAGCACCTGCGGGTTGCCGTAGAAGGCGCGGGCGAGGCCGATGCGCTGCTTCTGCCCGCCCGAGAGCCGGGCGCCGCCGGCGGACACCGAGGTGTCGTAGCCCTGCGGCAGGTTGAGGATCATCTCGTGCGCCCCGGCCTTTTTGGCCGCGGTCACGACTTCGACGGGGTCGGGATTGGGCAGGAGGCGGCCGATGTTCTCGGCGACCGTGCCGTCGAAAAGCACCACGTCCTGCGGCAGATAGCCGATGTAGCTGCCGAGGATGTCGGGCTCGTACTGGTCGAGCGTCGCGCCGTCGAGCCGAACCGATCCCGAAGCCGGACGCCAGATGCCGGTCAGGACGCGCGCGAGGGTGGACTTGCCGGAGGCCGAGGGTCCGATCACCCCGAGGGCCTGGCCGGGGCTGACGTGGAAGCTCAGCATGCGCAGCGTCGCCTTCTGCTGCTCCGGCGGGAAGACGGTGATCTCCTTGACGTCGACGAAGGCGCGCGGGCGGGGCAGGGCGGTCGGGGTCACGAGGTCCGGCGTCTGCTCGAGCAGGATCTTCAGCTGCGCCCAGCCCCGGCGGGCGCGCTGCACCAGAGGCCAGCCGCCGATCGCCTGCTCGACGGGGGCGAGCGCGCGGCCGAGCAGGATCGAGGCCGCGATCATCATGCCGGCGCTCATCTCGCCCTGGAGCACCAGATAGGCGCCGAGCCCGAGCACGGCCGACTGAAGGAAGAACCGGAAGGTCTTGGAAAGCGTCGAGAACTGGCTCACGCGGTCGGTGGAGGTGAGCTGTGCCGCGAGCGCGCGGTTCCGCAGGGTCTGCCAGCGCTCCTGCACCGCGCGGCGCATGCCGAGCGCCTGGATCATGTCGCCCTGCTGGCGGATGGTCTCGGCGAAGCCATCGCCGTCCATCATCGCCGCATTCGCCTCGGCCTCGGGCTTGCGGGTCAGCCACTGGTTCATCAGCGTGATCACCACGAGGATCGCGCCGCCGATCAGCGAGAGATGGCCGAGCCAGGGATGGAAGCTGTAGATCAGGGCAATGAAGATGGGCGCCCAGGGCATGTCGAAGACGGCGAAGAGCACCGGCGAGGCCATGAGCCGCTGGACCGATTCGAGATCCTTGAGGCCCGTGGCGGGACGCGACCGCTCGCTCGACAGCACCGAGCGCCGCAGGGTGGCCCGGAAGACGCGCCCGTCGAGCCGCGTCTGGGCGATGGCGCCGATCCGCGCCGAGATGCGGCCGCGGGCATAGTCGAGCACGCCCATGAGCGCGAAGAGCGCCGCGATCAGGAGGGTCAGGGCGAGAAGCGTCTCTTCCGAGCGGCTTGGCAGCACCCGGTCGTAGATCTGGAGCATGTAGATCGAACCGGTGAGCATCAGCAGGTTCACGAAGACGCTGAAGATCGCCACGGTCCAGAAGAGGCCGGACAAGCCGACGAACCCGGCCTCGGGACCTGTTGGTGCGCGTTTCATTCACGATCTCCTAGCGTCTACGCCGCTCGTCCCAGGGCGTTGAATACTATGCGGACGGGTTCTGTGGAACCCCGCGGAACAATCACCCTTGCCGGTCCATCTCAACCGGGTTCCGGAGCATTAGCAGAAAATCGCTCATCCGCGCAGTGACGGCGATCACAAGGGGCGCGGGGCGATCCGCTTTTGCCAACGTCACCTCGTCCGCCGAGTTCTGTGCAGGCGAGCGTCACCATCCCGCCCGGCGGGCACCGCCGGGCAGCGCCCGCCCCGCCCCGTCACGCCGAAGGCGTGCTTCCGGCACGACGCGGGCGCTTCGCTTCCGCCCGAGCCGGGCGCTGCCCCCGGTTTGCTGTGGGACCGTCGCGCAGAAAAGGATGAGATTCCAAAGCGAGTGCCCTTTGGAGGCGGTGCGGGGCCTGTCAGGCGTCCTCCGGCTCGGCGAGCCGGATCACCGGGCGCATGGCGGCGAGGATCTCGGCGGGGAGATGGCACTTGATCTGATGGCCGGGGGAGAGTTCGCGCATCGGCGGCACCTCGGTCTCGCAGAGATCGCCGGGCACCTGCGCCTTGCGCGGGCAGCGGGTCTGGAACGGGCAGCCGGGCGGCGGGTTGACCGCCGAGGGAATGTCGCCCTCGAGCAGGATGCGCTCCTTGACGACCGAGGTGTCGGCGATCGGCACCGCCGAGAGCAGGGCCTCGGTATAGGGATGGTAGGGCGGGTCGAAGACCTTGTCGGTGGGGCCCATCTCGACCACATGGCCGAGATACATCACCATAACCCGGTCAGACAGATAGCGCACGATGCTCAGGTCGTGGCTGATGAAGAGCATCGTGGTGCGGTTCCGCCGCTGGATGTCCATCAGGAGGTCGGTGACCGCCGCCTGGACCGAGACGTCGAGGGCGGAGACCGGCTCGTCGGCCACCACGACCTCGGGGGCGCCGGCGAAGGCGCGGGCGATGCCGATGCGCTGCTTCTGGCCGCCAGAGAGCTGGCGTGGCATGCGGGTGGCGAAGGCGCGCGGCAGCTTCACCAGATCGAGCAACTCCAGCATGCGCGCCTGGCGCTCCGCGGGCGACTTGCCGATGCCGAAGCGCTCCAGCACGCGGATGATCTGGCCGCCGATGGTCTGGCTGGGATTGAGCGTGTCGAAGGGATTCTGGAAGACCATCTGCACCGAGGAGACGGTCCTGGTGTCGCGATCCTCGATCGGGCGGCGGCCGATCTCGGTATTGCCGAGGGTGATGTCGCCTCCGGTGGCGGTCTCCAGGCCGAGGAGCACCTTGGCGAGGGTGGACTTGCCGCAGCCCGATTCGCCGACGATGGCGAGCGTCTCGGCCTCGCGGGCCTCGAAGCTGACGCTCTCGTTGGCCTTCACCAGGCGGATGGCACCGCCGAAGAGCGCGCTGGAGCGCACCGCGTAGTATTTCTTCAGGTCGTCGGCTTTCAGCACCACGTCGCCGATCGGGGCGGGGGCCTCGGTCTCCCTGGCCTGCGGCGGCGCCGACCAGTCGATCTCCTCGAAGCGCAGGCAACGGCTGGCGTGGCTTGGGGTCACGGCGCGCATCGGGATGTCGCGCGCGTCGCAGCGGCCCGCCTGGAAATAATCGCAGCGCGGCCCGAAGTTGCAGCCCGGCGGGCGTTCGTGGGGCAGGGGAAAATTGCCGGGGATGGCGATGAGCGGGCGCGCGTTCTTGTCGGCGCCGGGCAGGGGGATGGAGCGGAAGAGGCCTTGCGTATAGGGATGGCGCATCTCGTCGAAGACCTCGGCGATCGGCCCGGTCTCGACCGCCTCGCCGGAATACATCACGTTGATGCGGTCGCAGGTCTCGAGGATCAGGCCGAGATTGTGGCTGATGAAGAGCATCGAGGTGCCGAATTCGCGGCCGAGATCCTTGACCAGCTCGACGATGCCGGCCTCGACGGTGACGTCGAGCGCCGTGGTGGGCTCGTCGAGGATCAGGAGCGCGGGCTTCGACATCAGCGCCATGGCGATGACGATGCGCTGCTGCTGGCCGCCGGAGAGCTGGTGGGGATAGCTGCCGAGGATGCGGGCGGGGTCGGGCAGGCGGACCGCCTCCACCACGCGCAGCGCCTGGGCGCGGGCATCCGACGCGCTGGCGCCCTCGTGGATCATCGGGACTTCCATGAGCTGGCGGTCGACCTTCATCGCCGGGTTGAGGCTCGCCATGGGCTCCTGGTAGATCATCGCGATCTCCGAGCCGCGGATGCGGCGCAGCTCGGCATCGGGCATGGTGGTCAGCTCCCGGCCCTTGAAGCGGATCGAGCCGGCGACGATGCGGCCGTTCTTGCCCAAGTCGCGCATCACGCCGAGCGCCACCGTCGACTTGCCGCAGCCGCTCTCGCCCACTAGCCCGAGCGCCTCGCCGGGCTGCACGCGGGCGGAGAAATCCATCACCGCGGGGATCTCGCCGGCGCGGGTGAAGAAGCTGATCGACAGTTTCTCGATTTCGAGGATGGGGTCGGACATGGCCGGATTCCTAATCCTTCAGGGAGATCTCGCGCAGGGCGTCGGCGAGGAGATTGAGGCCGAGCACGAGGCTCATGAGTGCCAGCGCCGGCGAGAGCGCGGGAAAGATGAAGAGGCGCAGGAGCTTGCGGCCCTCGTTGATGGTCGAGCCCCAGTCCGGGCTCTCCGGGCTGACGCCGAGGCCGAAGAAGCCGAGGGTGCCGAGCAGGATCGTGGTATAGCCGATCCGGAGGCAGGCATCGACGATCAGCGGCCCGCGGGCATTGGGCAGGATCTCCCACATCATGATGTACCAGGGCCGCTCGCCGCGGGTCTGGGCGGCGGCGACATAGTCGCGCGTCTTGATGTCCATGGTGAGCCCCCGGACGATGCGGAAGACCGTGGGCGAGGTGATGAAGACGACCGCGAGGAAGATGTTGAGGGTATTGGCGTCCATGGCGATCAGGCCGGTCGGGTCCCAGATGCCGATCAGGCCGAGATAGACGAAGCCGCCGACGAGCAGGATCGGCAGCAGGTAGTACCAGAGCACGTCCGGCCGCACCCGGAACCGGCTCCAGACCAGCGTCACGAGGAAGACGATCGGGAAGACGAAGAGCACCGCTGCCATGGTGCCGGGGATGGCGGTCTCGCGGATCTCGGGCGTGACCAGCAGGTAGAAGAGCAGGATCACCGGGAAGGCGAGCACGAGATTGGCGATGAAGCTCAGCACCGTGTCGAACTTGCCGCCGAAATAGCCGGCGGGCAGGCCGAGGGTGATGCCGACCATATAGGCAAACAGCGTCGCCAGCGGCGCGATCGCCATGACCGTGCGGCTGCCGTAGACCATGCGGCTGAAGACGCAGCGCCCGAGCGCGTCGCCGCCGAGCAGGTAGGGGATGCCGGTCTCCGAGTCGATCACGCCGGGCCCCTTGTTCTGGAGCGCGCGGATCTGGCCGAAGGGGTCGAAGAGCGCCACCCAGTTCGCCATGAGCGCGGTCAGGAGCCAGAAGAGCACCAGCGCGAAGCCGATCATGCCGATCGGGCTCTCGTAGATGCGGCCGTAGAGGCCGAGGCGGCCGCGCCAGACGAAGCTCGCCCCCATGATCAGCGCCATAGCGGCATAGACCGGCAGGAACTGGCGCAGCATCCCTCCGACGATGCCGCCGAGCGTCAGGAATTCCAGTTCCATGTCAGCTCCTCACCCGGATGCGCGGATTGAGGTAGACGTAGCCGATGTCGGAAATGAGCTGGGTGGTCAGCACGATCACCACGGCGACGATGGAGCAGGCGAGCAGGAGGTTGATGTCGTTGTTGCCGGCGGCCTCGATCAGCAGCCAGCCGAAGCCGCGGTAGTTGAAGAGGGTCTCGACGATCACGACGCCGGTGAGCAGCCAGGGGAATTGCAGCATGATCACCGTGAAGGGCGCGATCAGCGCGTTGCGCAGCGCGTGGCGCAGCACCACCGCCCAGTAGCTCACGCCCTTCAGCCGCGCGGTGCGGATGTATTGCTGGGTCATCACCTCGGCCATGGAGGCGCGGGTCATGCGGGCGATGTAGCCCATGCCGTAGATGGCGATGGTCAGCACCGGCAGGGTGAAGTTGTAGAAGGTCGGGCCCTCGTCGGCAGCGGTGGTCGCCGAGCCCGAGAACCATTGCAGCCCGACCATCTGGCTGGCGAAGATCACCGTCAGCACCACGCCCGAGACGTATTCCGGGGTCGAGGTGGTGCCGATGGCGATGGTGGAGAGCACCCGGTCCTGCGCCGAGCCCTCGCGCATGCCGGCGAGGATCCCGAGCAGCAGCGCGCCGGGCACCATCACCAGCATGACCCAGAACATGAGCTTGGCCGTCAGCCAGAGCCGCGGCCAGAGCACTTCGGAGACCGGCGCGTTGAAGCGGGTGGAATGGCCGAAATCGCCGCGGGCGACGCCGCCGAGCCATTCGCCGTAGCGGACGAAGAGCGGGCGGTTGTAGCCGTTCTGGTCGAGCCAGACCTCGACCTGCTGCTCGGTGATGCGGCTGCCGGTCTGTTCCTTGGCGAGCTTGACGAGATTGGGTTTGAGATTGACCAGCACGAAGACGATCAGCGTCAGGCAGAGCGCCGTGAGCAGCATCACGCCAAGTCGTTTCAGCAGGAAGACGAGCATCCGAGCCTCCGTGTTTCAGCCGGCCCGGGCCTTGGGAAACGCCGCCCGGGACGGGTCGCGGGGCAGGGGGCTCAGGTGTTGAGCCAGGTCCGCTCCAGATGGATCTCGAAATTCTGCTGCATGTTCAGACCGTCGACCTCCGGTGTCATGTGGCGGAAGGTCGAGCGCCAGTAGGGTTGCACGAGAATCCCGGAATCCTGGAGGATCTTCTCCATCTTGCCCATCAGCTCGCGACGCTTGTCGGCATCGGCGATGGCATAGGCCTGGTCGAGCAGCGCGTCGAATTCGGGGTCGCTGAATCCCGTCTCGTTCCACGGCACGCCGGTGCGGTAGGCCAGCGCATAGACCTGCACGCCGAGCGGGCGCATGTTCCACTCGGTCGCCGAGAAGGGATAGCCGGTCCAGTTGTTCCAGAAGGTGTTGCCCGGCAGAACCGTGCGTTTGACCTTCAGCCCCGCATCGCGCATCTGCGCCGCGACCGCATCGGAGGAATTGCGGTTGAAGTCGTCGTCGACCGAGATCAGCTCGAGCTCGGTATCGACATGGCCGGCCTCGGTCATGAGCGCCATGGCCTTTTCCGCATCGCGCGCGATCGGCGGCAGCTGGGCGTAATCGGGATGCATCGGGCCGACGTGGTGGTTCTCGGCAACGGTGCCGAGGCCCTGATAGCCGAGGTCGAGCACGGTGGCATTGTCCACCGCGAGCTGCACGGCGTTGCGCACCCGCTGGTCGTCGAAAGGCGGCTGGGTCACGTTCATCCGCATGCAGAGCGTGTTGGCGGTCACCGATTCCGACTTGTTGAGCCCGAGCGCATCGAAGATCTCCACATAGCTCGGCTGGGTCTCGTAATTGGTGTGGATCTCGCCCGCCTCGAAGGCCGCGATCGTCGCCGAGGGATCGGTGCCGTAGTCGATCAGCTCGATGCCATCGAGATAGACCGGGCCCATGACCTCGTCGCCCCACCAGGCGTTGCCGTCGCTGCGGCGCTGATAGACGGCGCGCGAGCCGACCTCGACCGAGACCAGTTCCCAGGGGCCGGTGCCCACGGGATTGGCGGTGAGGTCGCCGCCGTCCTCGGTGAACCTGCGGTTCACGATGAGCGCGGGATAGTCGCAGAACGCCGGGATGAGCGTGATGTCGGGCGTCGGCACGTTCAGCCGGACAGTCTTGTCGTCGACCTTCTCCAAGGCGCCGTCGATGATGCCGAAGAGTTCGCGGGTTTGCTCCTCCTGGACGACGGTGCCGTCGTCCTTGGTGACGTCGCCGACGAAGGTTTCCTCTCCCTTCTTCTCGACGATGGAGGCCATCCGGGTGGCCATGGAATTGTTCGGCACATGGCCCTCGCACCAGCGGGTGATGTTGAAGATCACATCGTCCGCGTTGAAGTCGTCGCCGTTCGACCACTTCGCGTTGGTCCGCAGGTGCAGAACGTATTCGGTCGCGTCGTCGTTGATGTCCCAGCTTTCGAGCAGCCAGGGCTCGAAGGTGAAATCGCTCGTGTAGCGCACCAGCGACTCGCAGAAGAAGCGGGCCTGGTTGGCCTTGTAGGACCAGTCGAAGATGCGCGGATCGTCCATGCGCTGCACGGGCGTGGCGATCTTGATCACGCCGCCGGCCTTGGCTTCCTGCGCCTGGGCGCGGCCGGGCATGGCGAGCCCGAGCATGCCATAGGCCGCCGGTCCGGTGGCGCCGAGCGCCGTCGCCATGGCCAGGAATTCGCGACGGCTGAGCTTGCCGTCGCGGGCCTCGCGCGCGAGCTTCGGAATGGCGCGATGCAGCGGACGCGCGTTGATGGTATCGCGATACATGTCGGCTCCCCATTGCGATCGTCGTTTTCTGGCGCCATTGCAGACCTATTTCGCCCTGCGGTCAAGGTTGCCGCGGGCGGCGGCGAAAAGGGGGCGGGACGCGACATGCAGGGGGCCCGCGAAGGGCGCGCTCGATGCGGCGGTATTCGTTCCGGTTCCTGCCGGCAATTTCAGAAAGGCGGATAAGCGAGATTATGTTAAATATGAGATGCCGGGCGGAGGGATGGTGACCGAGTCCGGCCTGCGTCCGATCATCATCGCCGGCCCGACCGCCAGCGGCAAATCCGCGCTGGCGATGTCGCTGGCCGAGGAACGCGCCTCCTGCATCGTCAATGCCGATGCGCTCCAGGTCTATGATTGCTGGCAGGTTCTCACCGCGCGGCCGACGCGCGAGGATTGCCGGCGCGTGCCGCATGCGCTCTACGGCCATGTCGACGGATCGCGGCGCTACTCGGTCGGAAGCTGGCTGCGCGACGTCGAGGCGATCCTGGCCAATCTTCGCGCGCGGTCGATCCGGCCGATCATCGTCGGCGGCACGGGACTTTATCTGACGGCGCTGACCGAAGGTCTGGCCGACATTCCGCCGGTTCCGCCCGAGATCCGCGCCGCCTCGGAAGCCGTGTTGCAGCGGCATGGCGCGACGCGGCTCGCCGAGGAACTCGCGCGCGACGATCCGGCGACCTTCGCGCGCATCGACGCGCGGAACCCGGCGCGCGTGCAGCGTGCCTGGGAGGTTCTGGCCGCAACCGGCCGCGGTCTCGCGGACTGGCAGCGAGCGCCGGCGGAACCCGTTCTCAAGGACTGGTCCGGTTTCGTGGTTGACATTGATAAAGCAATACTTAACAATAATATACAGTCGCGATTTAAGACTATGATCGAAGATGGTGCCGTCGAAGAATGCCGGCAGTACCGCTCGGCGTTTTCCGGGGAACGGCCGCCTTCGGCGCGTGCTCTGGGGGCGGCGCAGATCCTCGACTATCTGGACGGTCGTTGCGATCTGGCGCAAGCGACCGAGGCGGCGGTGATCGCCACGCGGCGCTATGCGAAGCGGCAGCGCACCTGGTTTCGCAACCGGATGGCCGATTGGCCCCGTGTCGACCGGGGCGCGGCTCAGATCGCGCCGTAGCGCGTGCGGTCGAGGTCGGACCAGCGGACGGCGATGTCGTAGCCTTCGTCGGTCTGGGTCTCGGCCACCACCAGGTTCCGGTCGAAGAGCCAGGCGCGGTGGCGGCCCTGGCCGAAGCCCAGGTGAAGCGTCTCTTCGTGGACGGGCGCGCTCAGCTCGCGCGCGATCGTCCGGCGCAGGGTCTCGATCCCCTGCCCCGTCATCGCCGAGATCGCGCAGGTCCGCCCCATGCGGCCGGCGGTGACGGCGATCGCCTCGGCCCGCGACGGATCCAGCCGATCGATCTTGTTCCAGACCTCGACCAGCGGCCCGTCCTCGCCGATCTCCACCCCGAGATCCGCGAGGATCCCGCGCACGTTTTGCGCCTGGAGCTCGGTTTCGGGATGGCTGATGTCGCGGACGTGGAGGATCAGGTCGGCGTCGAGCACGTCTTCGAGGGTCGCGCGGAAGGCGGCGACGAGCTGCGTCGGCAGATCCGCGATGAAGCCGACCGTATCGGAGAGGATCGCGCTGATGCCGCCGGGCAGGTCGATCGCCCGCATCGTCGGGTCGAGCGTGGCGAAGAGCATGTCCTTCGAGAGGACCGAAGAGCCCGTCAACCGGTTGAAGAGCGTGGATTTCCCGGCGTTGGTATAGCCGACGAGCGCCACGACCGGCTGGGACCTCCGGCGCCGTGCCGCGCGATGCTGGCCGCGGGTCCGCACGACCTTTCCCAAGGCTTCGCGGATCCGCAGGATGCGCTCGTTCAGCGCCCGGCGGTCCGCCTCGATCTGGGTCTCGCCGGGGCCGCCGAGGAAGCCGAAGCCGCCGCGCTGGCGTTCGAGATGGGTCCAGCTGCGCACCAGCCGGGACTTCTGGTAGTTGAGATGCGCCAGCTCCACCTGGAGCACACCCTCGCGCGTCCGGGCCCTTTCCCCGAAGATCTCCAGGATCAGGCCCGTCCGGTCGAGGACCTTGGCTTTCCAGGCCCTTTCGAGATTGCGCTGCTGCACCGGCGACAGCGTGCCGTCGACGATCACCAGACCGATGTCGCCCTCCGCCACCTGCGTGGCGATGGCCTCGACCTTGCCGCTCCCGAAGAGCGTCGCGGCGCGGGAGCGCGCGAGCGGGACCGGTGCCGAGGAGACGACATCGAGATCGAGCGCCTCGGCGAGGCTCACCGCCTCGGCGAGGGCGTCATCCGCGTCCCTTTCGGACCGGCCGCCGTGGATCGGATGCAAGACGAGCGTCCGCATCCTTTGATCGGGTTCAGGAATCTTCCGCCTCGTAGAGGGTGATCGGCTGGGACGGCATCACCGTCGAGATCGCGTGCTTGTAGACGAGCTGCGACTGTCCGTCACGGCGCAAGAGCACGCAGAAATTGTCGAACCACGTGATAACCCCCTGAAGTTTCACGCCATTCATGAGAAAGATCGTCACCGGGACCTTGGCCTTCCGCACATTGTTGAGGAAGGCGTCCTGGAGGTTCTGTTTGTCGGCAGCCATTGTTTTCAGCCTTAAGTTGTGTGAGGCGCGCATGGCGCCCGTTGTTGTTCTTGCTCGTGCGCCTGAGTATGGGCGGTGGACCCGACCATTTCCAGACCGTGCCCGCTCTTTTTGTGGCCAGTGGTTCCGCGACCACAGCCGCTACCTCAATGCCGCCAATAGGCCGGGTTGAATAGTGCGATTATCACGATCGTCTCCATGCGGCCGACGATCATTCCGGTTGCAAAGAGCACCCGTGCCCAGCTGTCGAGGTCGCCGTAGCTCGCGCCGCCGCCCAGCGTCCGGATCGCCGGCCCCGTCGTGGTCAGCGAGGCGATGCCGAGGGCGAGGCTTTGGTCGAACTCGAGCCCGGTCAGCGAAAACGCGATCATCAGGATGCCGAGCGACACCAGGAAGAGCATCAGGAAGACGAAGGCGATGCGGGGCCCGTTCTCGGAGACCACGCGGTCGCCCTGGCCGTGGCGCGCGACGCTGCTGGGATGCACGAGCAGGTCGAGCTCGCGCAGCCCATGGCGGTAGAGCGCATAGAGGCGCAGCAGTTTCACGCCCCCCGCCGTGGTCGCGATGCCGCCGCCCATCACCGCGACGCCGAGCAGGATCGTGCCCGGATCGGGCAGATGCGACCAGAGCTGCATCGCCCGCCAGTCCGGACTCTCGAAGCCGGTGGTCGTCAGGAAGGACAGGACCGTGAAGAGGCTGCCCCAGATGGCCTGCAGGGCGCGGAACGGGCTGTCCTGGCGGTCGATCTCGGCGGCGCCGATGAAGCTGCGCAGGAAGAGCAGCAGGGTCACGCTCAGGACCGAGATGAGCATGAGCTGGATCTGGGGATCGGTCAGCGCGAGCCGATGCCCGCGGCGCAGGTCGAAGGACATGGCGCGGTGGCTGACCGCGAGCAGGAAGAAGGGCAGGATCGCCATCTCGCCGAGCCGCCCCGACTGCCCGCCCTCGAGGCCGCCGACGGGCGAGATGCCGCTGGTCGAGAGCACCGCCATGGCGTGACAGAGGGCGACGAAGGGCCGGGCGCCCGCGAAGATCAGGCAGAGCGCCAGAAAGCCGGTGAAGCCGGCATAGACCGGCGCGATCTGGCCCGCTTGCCGCAGGATGCGCTTGCTCGCCTCGTCGATCGTGCCGCCGCTGCGCCCGCCGCGCAGGCCGATCCCGTCCTGGCCGATCTCGAAGCCGCCGAGATTGAGCGGCGCCAGGATCGCCACCGCCGTGACCAGGATCATCAGGCCGCCGGACCAGCCGATCAGCGCGCGCCAGAGATGCAGCGTGTCGGGCAGCAGGCGCGGCCGGTCGAAGAGCGTGGCGCCCGTGGTCGTCAGGCAGGAGAGCATCTCGAAATAGGCCCCGCCGATCCCCAGGCCCGGCAGCAGGACGGCGAGCGGCGCGCCGAGCACCACCGGCAGCAGCACATAGGCCAGAAGCAGCGTCATCAGGTGATACCGCGCCGGCTGCCGGGGCACGCGGTTCATGGTCGCGAGCCCCAGGATGCACCCCAGCGCGATGAAGAAGGCCGCGTGGTAGAAGAAGACCCGCGCGACCTGCCAGAGGCCGGTCTGGGCGGCATGGACCGCCGGAATCAGCATGAGCGCCGCCCCGATCAGGATCAGGATGACCAGGGCGGGAAAGCGTCGGAGATAGGACATCGTCAGAAGAAGTCGATGCCGACCTGGAACAGCCGCTCGACGTCGGCGACCGTCTCGCGCATCGCGAAGATGGTCAGGATGTCGCCCTCCTCCAGCCGCGTGTCGCCGCGCGGCACGATCACCTTGTCGCCCTTCTGGATCAGGCCGATCAGGGCCGCTTCCGGCAGGTCGGTCTCGCGCACGGTGTTGCCGGCGATGGCCGAGGTCCCGAGCACCTGCGCCTCGATTACCTCGGCCTCGCCGTCGCCGATGGAATAGACGGCGCGGATGCGGCCGTGGCGGACATAGCGCAGGATCGAGGAGACCGTCGTGGAGCGCGGATTGACATAGGCGTCGATCCCCATCGGCGCGATCAGCCCGATCAGCGAGGAGTCGTTGACGAGCGCCACGGTCAGCTTGGCGCCCTCCGTCTTGGCGCGGACGCAGGTGAGGATGTTGGACTTGTCGTCCTGGGTGAGCGCGAGCACGGCATCCATGGATTCGACCCCCGCCTCCTCCAGGAGCTCGAGGTCGAGCCCGTCGCCGTTCAGCACCACCGTCCGCTTGAGGGCGTCCGCGACGAGTTCGGCGCGCTTGCGGTCCTTCTCGATGATCTTCAGGCGCGCCTTGCGATCGCGTGCCTCGAGGCTGCGCGCCACGTGCAGGCCGATGTTGCCGGCTCCGACGATGAGGGTGCGGGTGACGTTGAGATGGGACTTGCCGAAGACCTCCATCACCCGCGGCACGTCCTCGGTCGCGGTGACCACGTAGATCTGGTCCTCGGCGAAGAGCTGGTCGATCGGCTCCGGCACGAAGAGGCGCTCGCCGCGCCGCACCCCGACCACAACCACCCGGAGCGTCGAGAAAAGCTCGGAGAGCTGGCGCAGCGGCGTGTCGAGCACGGGACAATCCGCCTCGAGCGCGATCCCGACCAGCTGGGCCTTGCCGTCGAGGAAGCTCTCGATGTCGAAGGCCGCGGGGGCGGCCAGCCGCTGCATCACCGCGTCCGCCACGGCGAATTCGGGGGAGATGACCACGTCGATCGGCAGGTGCTCGCGGCGGTAGAGGTCGGAATAGATCGCGTTGAGATAGGCCGGCGCCCGCAGGCGGGCGATCTTCCGCGGCACCGAGAAGATCGAATGCGCCACCTGGCAGACCACCATGTTGACCTCGTCGGACTGGGTCGCGGCGATCACCATGTCGGCGTCGCGCGCGCCGGCCTGCTCCAGGATGTCGGGATGCGACGCGAATCCGATGACGCCGGACACGTCGTAGGCATCGGTGATCCGCCGGATCAGCGCGGGGTTGTTGTCGATGACGGTGACGCTGTTGCTGCCCTCTTCACGGGCGAGATGCCGGGCGATCTGGCCGCCCACCTGCCCTGCTCCGCAGATGATGATCTTCATGAAGTCGTCCCGCGCTCGGAGGCCCTGCCCGTATCGCTCAGGCGTTCTCCTCCGCTTCCTCCGCCCGCACATTGCGGCCCGCGGAGATCACGTTCAAGGACTTCAGCTTGCGATGCAAGGCCGAGCGTTCCATTCCGACGAAACTCGCGGTGCGCGAGATGTTCCCGCCGAACCGGTTGATCTGCGCCACGAGATATTCGCGCTCGAAGACCTCGCGCGCCTCGCGGAGCGCGAGCCCGGCGAAGGCCGATCCGAGCCCGCCGCCGGCGGCCGCGCCATTGGCCGAGCTCTCGTTGGCCAGCTCCTCCGGCTGGATCGGGCCATGGTCGGCCCCCAGGATCAGCGCGCGTTCCAGCGTGTTGCGCAGCTGGCGCACGTTGCCCGGCCAGCGCATCGTCTGGAGCTGGGCCTCCGCCTCCGGGCTTAGGCTGCGCTGGGGAAGGCCCTGGGAGCTGTTGAGCTCCTCGAGGAAATGCCCGGCGAGGAGCGGGATGTCCTCGCGCCGCGCCTCGAGCCCCGGCACGGTGACGGGAACGACGTTCAGGCGGTGGAAGAGCTCGGTGCGGAAGCGGCCCGAGGCGACTTCCTTGGCGAGATCGCGGGTGGTCGCAGAGAGCACGCGCACGTCCACCCGGACCGTGTCGGTGCCGCCGACCCGCTGGAACGCCTGGTCGACCAGGACGCGCAGGATCTTCGACTGGGTCCCCTGGGGCATGTCGGCGACCTCGTCGAAGAAGAGGATTCCGGTATGCGCCCTCTCAAAAAGCCCGGGCTCCACCCCGCGCTCGCTGCCCTCGCGGCCGAAGAGCACCTCCTCCATCTGCTCGGCGCCCACGGAGGCGGAGCTGACAATGACGAAGGGTCCCTTGGCCCGGTCGGAATTGCGGTGGATGTAGCGCGCCGCCACGTCCTTGCCGCTGCCCGCGGGGCCGGTCAGCATGACCCGGCTGTTGGTGCGGGCGACCTTGTCGAGCTGGGACTTCATCTGGCGGAAGGCCGAGCTCGTGCCGAGCATCTCGTGGTTGCCGGCGTCGATGCCCTTCAGCGCCGCGTTCTCGCGCCGGAGCCGCGAGGTCTCGAGGGCGCGTCCGATGACGACCATGAGCTGGTCGATGTTGAAGGGCTTCTCGATGAAGTCGTAGGCGCCCTGCTTGATGGCCGCCACCGCGATCTCGATATTGCCGTGGCCGGAGATGATGACGACCGGGATCGCCGGATTGTCGCGCCGGACCCGCTTGAGGATGTCGATGCCGTCGAGCCGGCTGTCCTTGAGCCAGATGTCGAGGATGATCAGGTCGGGTGCCGCGCGGTTGATCTCCCCAAAGGCGGTGTCGCTGTCCCAGGCCATGCGCGTGCCGTGGCCCTCGTCCTCAAGAATATCGCCGATGAGCCCGCGGATATCGGGCTCGTCATCGACCACGAGAATGTCCGTCATTGCATGCCCCTTCTCAACTTCTCGGCGATCTCGCTGCGCTTGTCGCTTTCCCAGTCCTGGTCCGGCAATGCCTGCGGCAGCACGATCCGCGCCCAGGCGCCGGGCCGCGAGGACCCTTCGAAGACCGGCGCCGGAACCAGTTCGAGGCTGCCCTCGTGCTCCTCGATGATCTTCTTGACGATGGGGAGCCCGAGGCCGGTTCCCTTGGCGCGATGGGTCACATAGGGCTCGAAGAGGCGCGCGGACTGGTCCGGCAGGCCGCAGCCGTTGTCCTGAATGTCGATCGTGAATGTGTCGGGCGCCGTGGCGAGGGCAACCCGGATCTCGCCCGGCGGCGCCGGATCGGCGGAAACGCGCTCTTCGATCGCCTCCGCGGCGTTCTTCAGCAGGTTCGTCACCGCTTGGTTGATCATCGTCGCATCGAGATTGGCGATCACCGGCGTCTCCGGCAGGTTGACCGTGAAGGCGATGTCGGGCCGTGCGGTCTCCTGCAGGAGCACCGCATCGGCGACCAGCTTGCCCAGATCGACCGAGCGTCGCTCCGGCGCGCGCATGCGGGCGAACTTCGAGAATTCGTCGACGATGCGCCGGAGGTCGTTGGTCTGGCGCACGATCACGTCGGCGTATTGCTCGAGCGCGGCCCGTTCCTCGCCCACCATGGGGCCGAACTTGCGCCGCAGCCGCTCCGCCGAGAGCTGGATTGGCGTCAGCGGGTTCTTCACCTCGTGGGCGATGCGCCGCGCCACGTCGCCCCAGGCCGCCAGGCGCTGGGCCACCACCAGGTCGGTGACGTCGTCGAAGGAGATCACGAAGCCCTCGAGGCTGCCGTCGTTCGCCAGCCGCACGGACATGCGCACGAGCAGATCCCTTTCGCCTGTCCTGCGCCGCAGCTTGACCTCCCCCTGGGCCACCCCGCCGCGGCGCGCGTCCAGGCGGTCGAAGAGCGCGCCGAATTCGGGGATGGCCTCGCGCAGAGGCAGCCCGACCGCCGCGGCGGGGTCGAGGTCGAGCAGGGTCGTGGCCGCCGCATTGGCCATGTCGATCCGCCCCGAGCCGTCGAGCCCGATCACCCCGGCCGTTACCCCCGAGAGCACCGAATCGAAGAGCCGCCGGCGACGGTCGGTTTCCTCGTGGGCGGCGATCAGCGCGTCATGCTGCCCCTTCACCTGACGGGTCATCTCGTTGAAGGTCCGGCCGAGCAGCGCGATCTCGTCGTCGCCCTTCTCCTCGCGCACGCGCACGTCGAGATCGCCCCGGCCGACGCGCTGGGCGGCGCTGGCGAGGCGGCCGACCGGCCTCGCGAGCCGCTCGGCGAACCAGAGCCCCGCCCAGACCGCCGCGAGGATGACCACCAGCGCGAAGCCGAGATAGATCAGCGCGAATTCGAACAGGAGCTTGCCGCGGTCGGCTTCGAGCTGCTGGTAGAGCCGCACGGTCTGCTGGGTCTCGTCGAGCAGGCTCAAAATCTTCCCGTCCACGTCGCGGCTGACGTAGAGGAGGTGGTCGGGGAAGGATTCGAGCCGAAGCAGGGCGCGGAACTCGTTGTTTTCCCAGTCCTCTATGACGACGATCTCGCCGGAATCGGCGCGGTCGATATCGGCGGGCGTCGGGGGCGTGTAGTAGAAGCGGTAGCTCCCCTCGCCGCGTGCGCGGATCGTGCCGTCGCTGTCGATCACATAGGCCTTGGGCAGCGCCCGCTGCATCTGGAGCTGGCCGCGGGTCAGAAGCTCGCGCAGCTGCCCGCCGGTCATCAGCGGGTCGCGGTTCTTCTGGTCGTTGAGAAAGGCCGCGAGGACCGCCGCGTCCGATTGCAGCGTGACGCGGTGCTCCGCCTCGTAGGCCTGGGCCGCCGCCAGCGAATTGGTCACCACCGCGCGGACACGGTCGGAGAACCAGCCCTCCAGGCCGAAATTGAGCGAGATCGTCGCGAAGACCGCCACGAGAACCGTGGGGATCAGCGCGATCGCGGTGAAGAACCGCACGAGCCGCAAATGCAGGCGCGACCCCGCCGATTGCCGACGCCGGGCGGCGATCATCTCGCCGACGCGCCGCGCCACGAAGACCGCCACGATGATGGCATAGACGAAATCGGCGAGTAGGATCGTGCGGAGCGCGTGGCGGCTGGTCAGGCCCTCCATGCCGCCGAGAACCCCGAAGGTCACGAAGGCCAGCAGCGGCCCGAGGCCGATCATCCCCCAGAAAAGCGCCGCACGCACAGGCCTGGCTTCGCGCCAGCGCGCGAGGCGCTGTCCTGTCAATGTCAGCAGGCTATCGCTGCGCATTCTTCCGTGACGCTTCAAACGCTCGACTGTGGCAGTCTTACATCATTCTCTTGCCACGTGTAACCCGAATGTCGAGGTCGCGAATCTTCTTTCGCAGCGTATTGCGGTTGATGCCGAGCAGATCCGCCGTGCGCACCTGGTTGCCGCGGGTCGCCGCCAGCGACAGGGCGATCAGGGGCAGTTCCATCTCCTTGAGGATCCGCTCGTAGAGCCCGTCCGGCGGCAGGCTGTCGCCGTGCAGGTCGAAATACCGGCGCAGATGCGCCTCGATCGCATGGGACAGGCGTTGCGGCGCGGAAGCCTCCGGGGAGGAGCCCGACGACGGGCGCGCGGCGACCTCCTGCGAGACGGCCGCCCCGGAGATCACCTCGTCCGAGCAGAGCACGCAGAGCCGGCGCATCAGGTTCTCCAGCTCGCGCACATTGCCGCTCCATTCCTGCTTTCGAAGGATGTCGGCGGCCTCCTTCGAGAGCGCCTTGCGCGGCAGCCCCTCGGCCTCGGCCTTGCGCAGGAAGGCCCGCGCGAGGTCGGGGACGTCCTCCAGCCGCTCGCGCAACGGCGGCAGCCGGATCGGCACCACGTTCAGCCGGTAGAACAGATCCTCGCGGAACCGACCCTCGTTGATCAGGGCGCGCAGGTCCTGGTGGGTCGCCGCGACGATGCGCACGTCCGCGCTCTGCACCTCGCGCCCGCCCACGCGGGTGAACTCGCCCTCCTGCAGCACGCGCAGCAGCCGGGTCTGCGCGTCGAGCGGCATGTCGCCGACCTCGTCGAGGAAGAGCGTCCCCCCCTTGGCCTGCTCGAACTTGCCGGGCATCGCGCGGTCGGCGCCGGTGAAGGCGCCCTTCTCGTGGCCGAAGAGCTCGCTCTCGATCAGGTCGCGGGGAATCGCCGCCATGTTGATCGCCACGAAGGGCCCGCCCTTGCGCAGGCCGTAATTGTGCAGGGCGCGGGCGACCAGTTCCTTGCCGGTGCCGCTCTCGCCGGTGATCATCACCCCGAGGTCGGTGTTCATCAGCCGCGCGAGGATGCGGTAGACCTCCTGCATCGCCTGGCTGCGGCCGATGAGCGGCAGGTTGTCCTCGCGGACCGCCTCCTCCTCCGGGGCCGGCGCGCGGCGGTTCTTCTGTTTGAGCGCCTTGGCAACCAGGCCGAGCACCTCCTTGAGATCGAAGGGTTTCGGCAGGTATTCGTAGGCGCCGACCTCGGCCGCCCGGATCGCGGTCATCACCGTGTTCTGGGCGCTCATCACGATCACCGGAAGCTCCGGCCGGCGCTTGCGGATGCTCGGCAGAAGGTCGAGCGCGTCGCCGTCGGGCATGATGACGTCGGTAACCACCGCGTCCCCCTCGCCCTCCTCGACCCAGCGCCAAAGCGTTGAGGCGGTGCCGGTCGCGCGCACGCGGCAGCCGGCCCGCGTCAGGGCCTGCGCCAGCACGGTGCGGATGGTGCGGTCATCGTCGGCGACGAGGATCGTGCCCTCCATGGCTCAGGCCTCCGTTTCTTCGAACTTGCCGCGCCAGACCGGCAGCCGGACCCGGAACCGCGTGCGTCCAGGCCGGCTGTCGCACTCCACGACGCCCCCGTGATCCGAGATGAGCTTGGAGACGAGCGAAAGGCCGAGGCCGGTGCCGTTGACCTTCGAGCTGACGAAGGGGTCGAAGATGTCGCGGATCAGCGATTCGGGAATGCCGGGGCCGTTGTCGCTGACCGTGACCACCAGCGGCAGGCTCTCGCTCCGGCCGCCGGGGCGCTGCATCTTGACGCCCGGCCGGTAGGCCGAGGCGATCGAGATCGCGCCCCCGACCCGCGGCGCGGCCTCGGCGGCGTTCTTCATCAGGTTCTGGAACACCTGAAGCAATTGGTCGGGATCGCCGGCCGTAGGCGGCAGCGAGGGATCGTAATCCTCGACGAAGCGCACATGCGCCGCGAAGCCGGCCTTGGCCGCGCGCCGCGCGCGGTCGAGCACGTCGTGGATGTTCACCGGCCGGCGCTGTGCCGGGCGGAGGTCGCCGAACTGCTCGACGCGGTCGACGAGCTGGCCGATGCGCGCCGCCTCGGCCCGGATCAGCCCGGTCAGCTCACGGTCCGAATCGCCGAGCCCCATCTCGAGCAGCTGGGCCGCGCCCGAGATCCCCGCCAGCGGGTTGCGGATCTCATGGGCGAGCATCGCCGCCATGCCGGTCACCGAACGCGCCGCCGAGCGATGGCCGAGGCTGCGGTCCATCCTGTCCGCCATGCCCTGGGGATGGAGCAGCATCAGGTAGCCCTCCCCGGTTTCATGGAGCGGCGCGACATGGACGTTGTAGAGCTGCGGCGCCTGATCGCCCCAGCCGACCATGACGTTGTATTGCGCCACGGGCACGCCGCTCCGGCGCGATTGCGCGATCAGGTCGACGAGCGTGCTGTCGATGCCGACGAAGCGCTCGAGCGGCTTGCCGATCAGCTGCCGGGAGGAGGTGTCGGCGAAACCCTCCGCAGCGGGATTGGCGGCCATGATGGCGTTCTCCGCGCCGAGCAGCAGCGCCGGATAGGGGATGGCGCTCCAGAGCGCGTCAAAGGCGAGCTGCTGCGTCATGCGGCGGCCAGCGCCTCCCCTGCCCCGAGGTCGTCGAGCTCGCAGGCGAGCATGCGCAGCACCGCGCCGGGATCTTGGGACGCCATCACGCGGCGCCGCAACCCGCCGCTGCCGGGAACCGCGTCGAGGTACCAGCCCAGGTGCTTCCGCGCGACGCGCAGCCCAAGGTCGCGCCCGTAGAAGCCGAGCATCGCCTCGTAATGTCCCGAGATCATGTCGATCAGCGCCGCGCGGCCGGGCGGCAGCGGCGGTTCCACTCCCGCCAGCCCCGCCGCGATCTCGCCCAGGATCCAGGGCCTGCCGCGCGCGGCCCGCCCGACCATGATGCCGTCAGCGCCCGAGAGCCCGCGCGCCGCGAGCGCCGAGGCCGGATCGGCGATGTCGCCGTTGGCGATGACCGGCACGCCGACAGCGGCCTTGACCGCTGCGATGGCCCGCCAGTCGGCGCGGCCGGTATAGAACTGGCAGCGCGTCCGGCCGTGCACGGCCACCTGCGTCGCCCCGGCTGCTTCGGCCCGGGCCGCGATCTCGGGCGCGTTCCGCTCACCGTCGTCCCAGCCCAGTCGCATCTTGACGCTGACGGGCACCGCGACGGCCTCCGCGACCGCCGCGACGATCCGCACGGCGCGGTCGGGCTCGCGCATCAGCGCCGAGCCCGAGAGGCCGCCGGTCACCTTCTTGGCCGGGCATCCGAAATTGATGTCGATGCGCGCGGCCCCCTGGTCCGCGCAGAAGCGCGCCGCCTCCGCCATCAGCGCCGGATCGCGGCCGGCGAGCTGGATGGCAGTGCGGCGCTCCTCGATCCCCAGTTCCGCCCGCGCCCGCGCCTCGGGCCGCGCGCGCAGCATGTCGCCGCTCGCCACCATCTCCGAGACGACCATCGACGCGCCGCAGCGCAACGCCAGCGCGCGGAACGGCAGGTCGCTGATTCCGGCCATTGGTGCCAGAATAACAGGCGGAACTTCAGATTTGCTCGCGAGAGCGCCAGACATCTGCCTAATCCGATTGCACAACCTGAGCTTGGTTTACCCTGTGGAACGCTGCGCCGCAAGTTGCGGCCGCATCCGGCGACAGCATTGTGAACGCCGGATTGTGAACGCCGGTTCACCCATTCTATAAGGCGGCCGAAATCTGCCGGGGGAGAGGAAATGCGGGTTGCCGCAGTGATCGTGGCGGCCGGGCGCGGGCTGCGCCTCGGCGAGACGGTCCCCAAGCAGTATCTGCGCCTCGGAACCAAGGCGGTGCTGCGCCACGGTCTCGACACCTTTCTTGCCCACCCCGCGATCGCATCCGTGCAGGTGGTGATCGGCCCCGAGGACGGGGATGCCTATGCCGTGGCCACCGAGGGCCTCTCCAGCGATCGCCTGCGCGCGCCCGTGCCCGGTGCCGAGAGCCGGGCGAGGTCGGTGCTGGCGGGGCTCGCGGCGCTGGAGCGCGAGGCGCCGGACGCCGTGCTGATCCATGACGCGGCGCGCCCCTTCGTGACGCAGGACCTGATCTCGGAGATCCTCGCCGCGCTGGAGGCGGCAACGGGCGCGCTGCCGGCCCTGCCGGTGGTCGATGCGCTCTGGCGCGGGGAGGATGGCGCCGCGCGGGAACCGGTGGCGCGCGAGGGGTTGTGGCGCGCCCAGACGCCGCAGGGATTCCGCTTCGCCGAGATCCTCGCCGCGCACCGCTCCCATGCCGGCGCGGCGGCCGACGACGCGGAAGTGGCGCGGGCGGCGGGCCTCGACGTGCGGCTGGTGGCCGGTTCGGAGGCGAATTTCAAGATTACAACCGCAAGCGACCTCGACCGCGCGCGCGCGCTGATGGAGAGCCCAATGGACATCCGCACCGGCAACGGTTTCGACGTGCATGCCTTCGGGCCCGGCGATGCGGTCATGCTCTGCGGCATCCGCCTGCCCTGCGACCGGGGCCTCGTGGGGCATTCCGACGCCGATGTCGGGCTCCATGCCCTGACGGACGCGATCTTCGGCGCGCTGGCCGAAGGCGACATCGGCCAGTGGTTCCCGCCCTCCGATCCGGCCTGGAGGGGTGCAGCCTCCGAGATCTTCCTCGCGCGGGCGGCCGGCCGGGCCGCCGAGCGGGGTTTCGCACTCAGCCATCTCGACTGCACGCTCGTCTGCGAGACGCCGAAGATCGGGCCGCATGCCGGCGCCATGCGCGAAGAGATCGCCCGCATCGCCGGGATCGCGGCGGAGCGGGTGAGCGTCAAGGCCACGACCAGCGAGCGGCTCGGCTTCACCGGGCGCGGCGAGGGGATCGCGGCGCTCGCCACGGCGACGCTGGTGCGGGCATGAGCCGCCTCGTCGCCACCTTCTTCTACGTCGGGCTGCTGCCGCGCGCGCCGGGCACCTGGGGATCCCTGGCTGCCCTGCCCTGCGCCTATATCCTGCACCTCCTCGGGGGCTTCTCGCTCCTGGCGCTCGCGACGCTGGCGCTGGCGGCGCTGGGCTTCTGGGCGGCGGGCGCCGAGACGCGCGCCGGCGGCGACCCCGATCCGGGGGAGATCGTCGTCGACGAGGTCGTCGGCCAATGGATCGCGCTCCTTCCGCTCTCGGCTGGGCTCTGGCTGGCCGGTGCCGCGCCGCAGGTCTTTCCCTGGCCGGGCTGGGTCGGCGCCTTCGTGATGTTCCGCCTCTTCGACATCTGGAAGCCCTGGCCGGTCTCCTGGGCCGACGGCCTGCACGGTGCGACCGGGATCATGCTCGACGACATCCTCGCGGGCGTCATGGCGGCGGTGGTGGTCGCGCTCGCCGCGGCGCTGGCCCATGGGGTGCTGATGTGAGCACGGCCCCGCTCGCCCGCGAGATCCTCGAGGCCGCCCGCGCCCGCGGCTGGCGCATCGCCACCGCCGAGAGCTGCACCGGCGGCCTGGTCAGCGCGGCGCTGACCGACATCCCCGGCTCCTCGGACGTCTTCGACCGCGGCTTCGTGACCTATTCCTATCCCGCCAAGACCGCGATGCTGGGGGTGCCGCAGGCGATGCTCGCGGCGGAGGGTGCCGTCTCCGCGCCGGTCGCCCGCGCCATGGCGGAGGGCGCGCTGGCGGCCTCCGATGCGCAGCTGGCTGTGGCCGTCACCGGCGTCGCGGGACCCGGCGCCTCCGAGGCCAAGCCCGAGGGCCTGGTCTGGTTCGCGACCGCGGGTCCACGCGGCGCCCGCACGACGCGGCGCGACTTCGGGGCGCTCGGGCGGGCAGAGGTCAGGGCACGGAGCGTCGCGGTGGCGCTCGATCTGCTGCTTCAGGAGATCTCTGACGGCACGCCGTAGAGCGCCCCGGCGCGCCGCTCGAAGGCGCGCACGATCCGGTGCATGGCCTCGTTGAACACCACGCCGATGATGCGCTGCAGGAGCGCCGAGCGGAACTCGAAATCCACGAAGAAATCCACCTCGCAGGAATTTTCGCCGCGCGGCTCGAACTTCCAGTGATTGTTGAGGTAGCGGAAGGGCCCGTCGAGATATTCCACGTCGATGCGCCGGGCCTCGGGGCGCAGCGTGACGCGGCTGCCGAAGCGCTCGCGGAAGAGCTTGAACGAGATTACCAGATCGGCGTCCATGACCTCGCCCGAGCCGTCCGGCAGCGGCCGGGTCTGGCGCACGCGGGCCGCGGCGCACCACGGCAGGAACTCCGGATAGCTGCCGACATCGGCGATCAGCCGGTACATCTGCTCCGCGGAATAGGGCATGACGCGTATCTCGGCATGGGTCGGCATGGGGGCGGCGTCGCTCGCTGTCGAAGGCGTTTGTCGGCGGGCGACAATGACCATAGGATGTCGCCCGGCACAAGCCTCGGGGCAGCAGGGATCGGAGCGCCGCATGACGACGCAGAACTACGTGATCGACGAGATGATCTCGGCGAAATCCATCGCCGCGCGGGTCGAGGCGCTGGCCCGCGAGATCTCGGAGCATTTCGCCGGCACCGACAAGCTGGTGGTGATCGGCCTGCTGCGCGGCTCCTTCGTCTTCATCGCCGATCTTGTGCGCGAGATCGACCTGCCGGTCGAGGTGGATTTCCTCGAGGTCTCGTCCTACGGCAATTCCACCGAGTCGAGCCGGGAGGTGCGCATCCTCAAGGACCTGCGCGGCGAGATCGAGGGCCGCGACGTGCTGGTGGTGGAGGATATCGTCGATACCGGCAACACGCTGAGCCACGTGCTCGCGATCCTGCGCACGCGCAACCCCGCGCGGCTCGAGGTCTGCGCGCTGCTCGACAAGCCGTCGCGGCGCGAGGTCGACGTGACGGCGCGCTGGATCGGCTTCGAGATCCCCGACAAGTTCGTGGTCGGCTATGGCATCGACTACGCCCAGCGGAACCGCAACCTGCCCCATATCGGCGCGGTGCGGTTCATCGCGTGACGTCCCGCGGGACCGTCCCCATGGGGACAGTCCGCAACGCTCTGTTTTCATGAAATAAAAGTGTTAACGCATCCGCGGACGTCGCGGCCGGTTTCCGTGCTGCCCGTAGCCACAGCCCCGCCCGTGCGCCAGCACGGGCAGCGCCCGGCCCCCCCAGGCGGGCGCTTCCGCGCCCACCACGGGCGGCCGCTGCCCGTGCTTCCCGAGGGGTTTGACCGGAAAAGGAGTCCGGCGTGACCTGGCCGACGCGCGGTGCCCGGATCAGGCGCGCGCGTTGCCGACCAGCTTCCAGAGTGCGGGCATGATCAGGGCCGCCAGCGCCAGCTTGAGCGCGTCGCCGATCAGGAAGGGATAGAGGCCCCATTCGAGGATCGGCTTGTCCCAGCCGTAGAGCACGCCGAGCCAGAGGATGCCCGGCACATAGACCAGCACCGTGCCGATCGCCATCGCCGCGGCCATGCCGCCGATGCTGCGGTCCCAGCCACGCCGGGCGGCGAGCCCCAGCGCCAGCGTCGCCAGCACCCAGCCGACGAGATAGCCGCCGGTGCCGCCCATCATGTATTCGATGCCGTTCAGCTCCGCCGAGGTGCCGGCGAAGACGTCCCAGCCGAAGGCGCCGAGCCCCATGTAGACAAGGATCGTCGCCAGCCCGAGCCGCGGCCCGTAGGCGGCGCCGAGCATCAGCACCGCGAAGGATCCCATGGTGATCGGCACCGGCGAGGGCCAGACCGGCACCGCGATCTTGGCGGCGGCGATGTGGATGGCGACGCCGAGCGCCACGAGGACGGCGCGCCTTGCCCAGAGCCCGGCCCCCTCGGCGGGCCAGATCGCTTCGGTCAGGACGTGGCGGGATGCGGTCTGGGCCATGGCGGTTCGGTTCCTGCGCTGGGAATGGGCTCTCGATCCTTGATGCCGCAACCGCGAGCGGCTGTCCAGCGACAGGGCGTCCGGCAGGTCATGGCGGAGCTCCGGTTGCCAAGGGAAGCGGCATGGCCGAAGGTGCCTCCCGGCAAACAAGGTGGGTTCCAATGAGAATGAACGTGTATCTTGCCGGCGAGATCCACACGGACTGGCGCGAGGCGATCGTCGCTGCCTGCGAGGGGCTCGAGATCGAGTGGTCCGGTCCGGTGACCGATCACGCGGCCTCCGACGATTGCGGCGTCGAGATCTTCGGCCCGGAGCAGGACAAGTTCTGGCATGACCGCAAGGGCGCGCTCCTCAACGCGATCCGCATCCGTACGGGGATCGATCGCTGCGACGTGCTGGTCGTCTGCTTTGGCGAGAAATACAAGCAATGGAACGCCGCCTTCGATGCGGGCTATGCGACGGCCCGCGGCAAGCCGGTCATCGTCCTGCACCCGCCGGAGCACGACCACGCGCTCAAGGAGGTCGACGCCGCCGCCAGTGCCGTCGCGCGCACGCCCGAACAGGTGGCGCGCGCCCTGCGCTACGTCACGACCGCGAGGCTCTGAACGCTAGCCGCCGGCTCGAGGTTCGGGCGAAGCCGTGTAGGACGTGACCATCGCATAGTCCTTTCGGGGGCCGGTGACGCGCCATTCCGCCTCCCATCGCGGCCAGAGGCGGAAGTCGTAGCGGACGCGGTAGTGGTCCGGCGGGCAATCGTGGGTGGCGGCCGGCGCCGGAGCCTCCGCATCGAAGCGGTGAAAGAAGCGGCCGTCGTCGAAGAAGACGTCGATGGTCCCTGCCCCGCCGTCACGCCAGAGGTAGCGGCGGCTGGCCTGCATCGGCGCCGTGCCAGGGAACGAGAGCGTTCCCGTTTCAAGGTATGCGAGGCCGTCCGGCAGCGGGTCGAAGCGCGCGGCTCCCGTAAGGCGGCCGGTGCGTCCGGCGCGGAAATCCTCGACTGTCCGTTCGATCCGCCAGTTCCCGGCGAAGGCGGAAAGCTCCACCGCATGCCTCCCCTCGCTTGTGCCGTCCCGTTCCGGCGTCTATCAGACGGGCCGATCCCCGGTGAAGCTCGAAAGGTCCCCGCGATGATCCCGCGCTATTCCCGCCCCGAGATGGTCGCGATCTGGTCGCCGGAGACGAAGTTCCGGATCTGGTTCGAGATCGAGGCGCATGCGGCCGATGCCCAGGCCGCGCTCGGGGTGATCCCGAAAGCCGCGGCCGAGGCGGTCTGGAAGGCGCGCGACGTGGAATTCGACGTCGGCAGGATCGACGCGATCGAGGCGGTGACCAAGCACGACGTCATCGCCTTCCTCACCCATCTCGCCGAGATCGTGGGCGAGGAGGCGCGCTTCGTGCATCAGGGGATGACGAGCTCCGACGTGCTCGACACCTGTCTGAACGTGCAGCTGACCCGTGCCGCGGACATCCTGCTCGCCGATCTCGACGCGCTGCTCGCGGCGCTGAAGCGGCGGGCCTTCGAGCACCGGGACACGGTGACGATCGGGCGCAGCCACGGCATCCATGCCGAGCCCACGACCTTCGGGCTGAAGCTCGCCCAAGCCTATGCCGAGTTCGATCGCGGGCGGCAGCGGCTGGTGGCGGCGCGGGCGGAGGTGGCGACCTGCGCGATCTCGGGCGCGGTGGGGACCTTCGCCAATATCGACCCGGCGGTGGAGGCCCATGTGGCCGAGATGCTCGGGCTGAGGCCCGAGCCGGTCTCGACCCAGGTCATCCCTCGCGACCGGCATGCGATGTTCTTCGCCACGCTCGGGGTGATCGCCTCCTCGATGGAGCG
>ERZ795053.457-NODE-457-length-52348-cov-10.794867_pt1 | contig 52348 bp, 48 predicted proteins | sample MGYA00375137_ERZ795053 | MGnify/ENA primary metagenome ERZ795053 (study PRJEB30182, sample SAMN05720284) | activated sludge metagenome | isolation source: Anaerobic digester | place: Hong Kong | collected 2014-12-17 ...
TCGCCCGACACGTCGCGGGTGATCGAGGGGTTGTCGGACTTGCGGGTGATCTTGTCGACCTCGTCGATGTAGACGATCCCGCGCTGCGCGCGTTCGACATTGTATTCGCTGGCCTGCAGAAGCTTCAGGATGATGTTTTCCACATCCTCGCCGACATAGCCAGCTTCGGTCAGCGTGGTCGCGTCCGCCATCGTGAAGGGCACGTCGAGGATGCGCGCCAGCGTCTGCGCCAGAAGCGTCTTGCCGCAGCCGGTCGGTCCGATCAGCAGGATGTTGGATTTTGCAAGCTCGATGTCTGCGGACTTCGATGCATGGGCCAACCGCTTGTAGTGGTTGTGCACAGCCACGGAAAGCACGCGCTTGGCATGTTCCTGGCCGATGACGTAGTCGTCCAGCACCTTGCAGATGTCGCGCGGCGTGGGCACCCCGTCGGACGACTTCAGACCGCTGGTCTTGGTCTCTTCGCGGATGATGTCCATGCACAGTTCGACGCATTCGTCGCAGATGAACACGGTCGGCCCGGCAATCAGCTTTCGCACCTCGTGCTGCGACTTGCCGCAGAACGAACAGTAAAGGGTGTTCTTGCTGTCGCTGCCTGAATTGTTCGCCATCGTCATCCTCTGAGGCCGGCCGGGCATCCCCGGGTCTTGTTGCAACTGCCCCTTCTAACAAGATTAGGGCAGCCCCACCATCATCACAATGCGAAATCGCCTTCCTGCCTTCGCAGCAGGAAACAATGTCACGCCTTGTCGTCTTCCGTCGCCTTGTCGCGGCTCGACAGGATCTCGTCGATCAGGCCCCAGTCCTTCGCTTCCTCGGGCGACATGAAGTTGTCGCGCTCAAGCGCTGCCTCGACATCCTTCACCGGCTTTCCGGTATGGTGATGGTAGATCTCGTTCAGGCGGTTCTTGAGCTTCTGGGTCTCCTGCGCGTGGATCATGATATCCGTCGCCTGCCCCTGATAGCCGCCAGAAGGCTGGTGGACCATGACCCGGCTGTTCGGCAAGGAGAAGCGCATCCCCTTTTCCCCCGCCGTCAGCAGCAGCGACCCCATCGACGCCGCCTGTCCGATCACGAGGGTCGAGACCTTCGGCCGGATGTACTGCATCGTGTCGTAGATCGACAGACCCGACGTCACCACGCCGCCGGGCGAGTTGATGTACATGGCGATTTCCTTGGACGGGTTCTCCGCCTCCAGGAACAGAAGCTGCGCGCAGATCAGCGTCGACATGCCGTCATGGACGGGACCGGACAGGAAGATGATCCGCTCCTTCAGGAGACGCGAATAGATGTCATAGGCCCGTTCCCCGCGCGAGGTCTGTTCGACGACCATCGGCACGAGCGTGTTCATGTATAGATCAATGGGGTCCTTCATCCGTCCTGCCTCTCGCTGTTCCCGGGGGAAGTCTTGTCCTGAATTCCTTGATCGAGTCTTAGTGTCGCGTGCCGGGGGCTGCAAGGGCTGGCGGGCTTTGTCTGCGCCGCATTCGCCGCACTGGCGTTCGTCGCGAATTCGCGCCACTGTGCGCGCAACAATGTCGGGGGGCACATGTTCAAAGACTATGGTGCAAAGGACGCAACCGATCTTGCCGGCCTGGTGGCTTCCGGCGAGGTCGATGCAGACGCGCTTCTTGACACCGCACTTGCCGCAATGGAGCGGCTGAACCCAAAGCTCAATGCAGTGGTGCTTGTACAGGAGGAGGCGGCACGGGCAGCAATCCGCAGGGGCCTGCCCGAGGGGCCATTCCGGGGTGTGCCCTTCCTCTTGAAGGATCTTGGGTGCGAGGCGATGGATTTCCCGTCGCATAACGGATCCCGACTTTTCGCCAACACGCGATACGCCCTCGACAGCGCGATCTGGGATCGCATCCGCGCAACCGGAGTCGTCGCCTTCGCGCGGACGACAGCGCCCGAGGGGGGCGTGGGGCCAGCTACGGAATCGGCCGTCTACGGCGGTCCAACCCGGAACCCCTGGGATCTTTCCCGTACGCCGGGCGGATCGTCTGGTGGCGCCGGCGCCGCCGTCGCGGCAGGAATAGTACCGGCCGCGCACGGCTCCGACGGTGGTGGATCGGTTCGCATTCCGGCATCGTCTTGCGGGCTTTTCGGCTTCAAGGCGACACGCGCGCGCTTTCCCGACGGCCCCTACAGCGGCGAGGGCTGGGCGGGAATGGCGATCGACGGCTTCCTGACCCGGTCGGTGCGCGACGCGGCGGCTTTTCATGACGCCTGCGCTGGCGCCGACCTTGGCGCCCCATACTGGGCGCCGCCCCTGGGCGCGGGGCACATCGCCGCGATCCGTCGCCCGCCGCGCCGACTTCGTGTCGCGCTTTGCGACACCACGCTGGACGGCCGTCCAATCCACCCCGATTGCGCGGCCGCCGTCCACGATGCCGCACGACTTCTCGAAAGCCTGGGCCACCATGTCGAACCGGCGCGTCCGGCCGCGGATATCGGCGGCATGATGCGGGCCTGGACCGACATCGTCGCCTGCGGAACCGCCCTTTCGATCCGCGCGAAATGCGCCGCACGCGGACACCCCCTGGAACCGGGAGAGGTCGAGAACGTCGCGCTTGGTGCGATTGACCGCGCCGCCGCCGTTTCCGGCGCCGACTATCTGGCCGCGGTTGGCAGGATTCATGCGTTCGGACGCGAGCTTTCGGCGTTCTTCGACCCCTGGGATATCCTGCTGACCGCGACGCTGGCCGAACCGCCCGCGATGATTGGCCGCTTTGCCCATACCGACCGCGACTTCGTCCATTTTAGAACCGGGCCGGGTATGGTGTTCGACTACTCTCCCTTCTGCGCAGCCTTCAACGCGTCCGGCCAGCCTGCTGCGTCGGTACCGCTTTTCTGGAACGGCGAAGGGCTGCCCATCGGCGTGCATCTTGCAACGCGCTTCGGCGCGGACGAGGAACTCATGGCGCTTTGCGCCGAGCTTGAATCCGCCCGCCCATGGGCCGGGCTTCGCCCGCCCCTCACGGTGTAATCCCATGCTGACCCATCTGACCGCCACCGAGCTTTCCGCCCGCATCGCCGCCCGCGAGGTTTCGGCGGCCGATGTGATGACCGCCTTCCTTGACCGGATCGAGGCCGCGAACGCCAGGGTGAATGCCATCGTCTCTCTGCGCCCGCGCGAAGAACTGCTGGCCGAAGCGCGCGCTGCCGACGAGGCCCCCCGGCAGGGCTGGCTGCATGGCATGCCCTTTGCCGTCAAGGACCTTACCGAGACAAGGGGACTGCGCACGACCCACGGATCGCCGATCCATGCCGGCCACGTCCCGAAGGCCGACGATCTTCTGGCCGCGCGCCTTCGGGCGGCGGGCGCGATCTTCATTGGCAAGACGAACACGCCGGAATGGGGAATGGGGTCGCACAGCTTCAACCCGGTCTTCGGAGCGACGCTGAACCCCTATGACCCGACCCGCGCGGCGGGTGGTTCATCCGGCGGCGCGGCGGCGGCGCTGGCCATGCGCCTTGTGCCGGTCGCGGACGGATCGGACATGATGGGATCGTTGCGCAATCCGGCCGCCTTTTGCAACGTCTACGGCTTTCGTCCCAGCTTCGGGCGCGTCCCGCAGGACGCCCAGGGCGATACGTTCCTGTCCACACTCTCGACCGCCGGGCCGATGGCGCGCACCGTCGAAGACCTTTCCCGCCTGCTTGAGGTGATCGCAGGGCCGCACCCGGAAACCCCCTTCGGCCTGCCCGGGGAAAGCTTCGCGGACCGTCTGGACCGTCCGGTCAGGGGCCTTCGGATCGGCTGGCTGGCCGACTGGGGCGGCGCCTATGCGATGGAGCCGGGGATTCTGGAGACCTGCGAAGACGCGCTGAGGGTGCTGGAAGAACAGGGCGCGATCGTCGAACGGGTTGAGCCCCCATTCCCGGCGGAACGGATCTGGGACGCCTGGGTGCGCCTTCGGGCGATGCTGAACAGCAATGCCATGCGGCCACTTTATGACGATCCGGCACAACGCGCGCAACTGAAGCCCGAGGCGGTCTGGGAGATCGAGCAGGGCCTCGGGCTCGCGCCCGAGGCGGTCTATGCCGCAAGCGTCGCGCGGTCGGAATGGTACGCCGCCGCCCATCGCCTGTTTGCCCGCTATGACGCGCTGGCGCTTCCCGCCGCGCAGGTCTGGCCTTTCCCCGCCGACTGGCGCTGGCCGCAGGAGATCGCTGGGCGAAAGATGGATACCTACCACCGCTGGATGGAGGTCGTGATACCCGTCAGCCTGATCGGCTTGCCCGCCCTTTCGGTTCCGGCCGGTTTCGGCCCGGCGGGGCTTCCGATGGGCCTTCAACTGATCGGAGCGCACGGACAGGACGCCGCAGTGCTGGCGATGGGCCAGGCCTATCATCGCGCGACCGATTGGCCCACTCGGCGCCCCCCGCAGGAGTGACCGGAAGATGTCTCGCGATGCCCTGATCGTTGCACATGGCCAGCCCTCCGACCCCGCATCGGCGGAAGCAGATCTGGCAGGACTGGCAAAGGCAGTGGCGGCACATCTGCCGGGCTGGCGCCTGCGGAGCGCCACGCTCGCCGCGCCCGATGCGCTTGCGCAGGCGGTGGGCGGGCTCACCTCCGCACGGGTCTTGCCGTTCTTCATGGCCGACGGCTGGTTCACCCGGGTCGAACTGCCCCGAAGGTTGGCGGAGACCGGGGCGGAGGGGTTTTCTTGCCTTCCCGCCTTCGGATTGATGCCCGAGGTTGCCAGGATCGCGGCCGGGGCGGCCCGTTCAGAGATCGCGGCGCAGGGCTGGCAGGCGCGGGACTGCACCCTTGTGCTTGCCGCACACGGGTCGGGCCGCAGCCGTGCCCCGGCCGAAGCCGCAGGGCGACTTCGTGATGCCATCGCAGAGGTTCTGCCGGTTCATTCGATCCGGCTTGGCTTCATCGAGGAAGACCCTGCCCTGGAAGATGTTGCGCGGGATGCCGGGCCGAAAGCACTTTGTCTGCCCCTGTTCGTGGCGCGCTGGGGGCATGTCGTATCCGACATCCCCGCCGCGCTCGCCGCCGCCGAGTTTTCCGGCCCCTGCCTGCCGCCGGTGGGAACGCTTCCGGAAGTTCCAGCCCTGCTTGCCCGCGCGATTTCAATGGATGCGCTGACCGCATAAGGGTCGGGGCGCGCCCGCTCCACCAGAACGCGCCCCTGTCCGACTGCGTGCGGCTGCGTCGCGTCGGCATGCCGTGCCGGCCCCGCCCACCTCGGGAAGAAGCGTCAGCCGTGCTTTACCATAACATGCCGCACAACCGTGTAGTCTTCTAGTGCGTAGGACGACATATCCTTGCCATATCCAGACTTTTTCAGCCCGCCATGCGGCATTTCATTGGTCAGCATGAAATGCGTGTTGATCCAGGTGCAGCCATAGCGAAGCCGCGCGGCTGTGGCCATCGCCCGGCCCACATCCCTCGTCCAGACCGAGGACGCCAGCCCATAGTCGCTGTCGTTGGCCCAGGCGACGGCCTCTTCGACATCGGAAAACGGCGTGACCGACACGACGGGGCCGAAAACCTCGCGCCGCACGATCTCGTCTTCCTGGCGCGCCCCGGCGATGACCGTCGGCCGGTAGTAGAAGCCTTCGTTCCCCATGAGGCCGCCGCCCGCCGTCACCTCGATATGCGCCTGTTCGCGGGCGCGTTCGACGAAACTGGCGACCCGGTCGCGCTGGCGCAGGCTGATCAGCGGTCCGATCTCGTTGGTGGTGTCGTCGGCGTTGCCAAGCCGGATCGTCGACACAGCCGCGCTCAGGTCGGCGACCAGGTTGTCGTAGACCTTCTTGCCCGCGTAGATACGGCAGGCCGCGGTGCAGTCCTGCCCGGCATTATAGTAGCCGAAGGCGCGGATGCCCTCGACCACTTCGGACACATCGGCATCGTCGAAGACGACGACCGGCGCCTTGCCGCCCAGTTCCAGATGGGTACGCTTGACCGACCTTGCCGCCGCGTCGAGCATCTTCTTGCCCGTGGCCACATCGCCAGTCAGGCTGATCATGTCGACACCAGGGTGGTTGATCAGGTAGTTGCCGACGGTTTCGCCGCGTCCCGGGATCACGTTGACGACGCCCGCCGGCAATTCCTCGACCAGGATGCGGGCCAGCTTCAGCGCGGTCAGCGGCGTCTGTTCGGAGGGTTTGAAAACCACCGTATTGCCACCAGCAACCGCCGGACAAAGCTTCCAGGCCATCATCATGAGCGGATAGTTCCAGGGCGCGATCGAGGCGATGACACCCACGGCATCGCGCCGGATCATCGAGGTGTGCCCGGCCAGGTATTCGCCGGCGACTGCCCCCTGCTGGCACCGCACCGCACCGGCGAAGAAACGGAAGCAATCCACTACCGCCGGCACCTCATCGCCTTTCGCGGCGTTGATCGGCTTGCCGCAGTTCAACGCCTCCAGCGCGCCGAAGCTGTCGGCCTCGGCCTCGATCCGGTCCGCGATGCGCAGCAAGGCCGCCGACCTTTCGGCGGGCGTCGTTCGTGACCAGTGATCGAAGGCCCCGCGCGCGGCAGCCACGGCGCGGTCGACCTGATCGGTCGAAGCCTCGGGCACTTCGAGGATGAGCGCGCCGGTCCGGGGGTTCAGTACCTTTTCCGCGCGCTCCTGGCCGGCCTCGAAGGCATCGCCGATCAATAGCGCCGTGTCGATCTGCATGGTCATCCCATGTCTCCTTTCATTTGCCGCCGCCGGCGGTCTCTTCGCCGCCGCGCGTCAGGTAGTAGGCCGCCAGGATCGGCAGGAAGGTCGCCGTGAAGACGACGATGGCCACCACGTTGGTCACCGGCCGCTGCCTTGGCCGGACCAGCTCGTTCAGCATCCAGATCGGCAACGTCGATTGCTGACCCGCCGTGAAGGTGGTCACGATCACCTCGTCGAACGACAGCGCGAAGGCGAGCATCCCGCCCGCCAGAAGCGCGGAGCCGAGGTTCGGCAGGATCACATGGCGGAAGGTCTGGAACGAATTCGCGCCCAGATCTGCCGACGCCTCCAGCATCGAGGCGCCAAGCCGACGGAAGCGCGCTACCGCGTTGTTGTAGACGATCACGATGCAGAAGGTCGCGTGGCCCAGGACGATGGTCCAGGTCGAAAAGGGGATGTCCGCGATGGCAAAGGCCGACCTGAGCGACATGCCGGTGATGATCCCCGGAAGCGCGATCGGCAGGATGACCAGCAGCGATACCGTATCGCGCCCGAAGAAGCGCGCGCGCGCCATCGCCGCCGCGCAAAGCGTCCCCAGCACCAGCGCCATACCAGAAGCGATGGCCGCGACCCTGAGCGAAAGGTAAAGCGGCGGCCAGATATCCTGCCGGTTCCAGGCCACCGCGAACCACTTCAGCGTCAGGTCCGGAGGCGGGAACTGATAGCTGCGGTCTTCGGTCGTGAAGGCGTAAAGGAAGATCAGCGCGATCGGCAGGTGCAGGAACAGAAGCCCCCCGATGGCGGCAATCGTCAGGCCAAGCGGCGGGCGGGCGTCAGAGTGCATCGAACGCCCCCATCTTCCGCGCGATGGTCAGGTAGACCAGCATGATGACGATGGGCACGACGGCGAAGGCCGCGGCCAGCGGGATGTTCCCCGCCGTCCCTTGCAGCGAATAGACCGCCTGCCCGATGAAGAACCGGCTGGAGCCGACGATCTGGGGGATGATGTAGTCGCCCAGCGTCAGGGAAAAGGTGAAGATCGACCCCGCGACGATCCCCGGCAGGGCAAGCGGCAGGATCACGCTGCGAAGGGTCCGCAGGCCCCCGGCGCCCAGATCCGCCGACGCCTCCAGCATCGAGGTCGGAACCCGCTCCAGCGCCGCCTGCATCGGCAGGATCATGTAGGGCAGCCAGACATAGACGAAGACAAGGAAGGTGCCGATATAGGAGGTGGAAAGGGAATTTCCGCCGATCACCGGGATGGCCAGCACCGCGTTCAGGATGCTGCCCGCGCCGATCCCCTCGGCCGCCCAGGTGATGATCCCCTCCTTCGCCAGGATCAGCTTCCAGGCGTAGACCTTGACAAGGTAGGACGACCAGAGCGGCAGCATGATCCCCAGGTAGAAGACCGCTTTCCACCGCCCCCTGGCATAGCGCGCCGCGAAGAAGGCGACGGGAAAGGCCAGGACGACCGACGCGACCGTCACCGCCGCGGCCATCGCGACCGTGCGCAGGATCACGTCATAGTTCGACGGGATCAGCAGTTCGGCATAGGTCTTGAGCGTGAATTCACGCACCACCACGCCCGAGAATTCGTCGATGGAATAGAAGCTTTGCAGCAGGAGCGCGGCAAGCGACCCCACATAGACCACACCCAGCCATAGAAGCGGGGGCGCGATCAGAAGCGCGGTCAGAAGCTTTGGCCGACGCCAGAAGACGCCGGTCAGGCGGTCGGCCTGGCCGCGCGCGGGATGGGCGCTTTCCATCACGCCTCCTCCATGAGGTGAAGCGCGGCGGCGTCCCAGGCCAGCCCGGCAACCTCGCCGACGCCGGGCACGGCCCCGCCCGATGGCACGAGGACGGCGATTTCCTGACCGCCCGCCTCAAGCGCAACGCGGGTGCCCGATCCTAGATAGCGCAGCGCGGTCACGCGGCCAGAGGCGCGCGCCCCCGCCCCATCGGTCAGGCGAATGGATTCGGGCCGCAGGCTGGCCCATCGGGCGGGTCCACCGAAGGCGCGGGTGAGGTCCGGCGACAGCACGTTGGACGAGCCGACGAAATCCGCGACGAACCGTGTCGCGGGGCGGTCGTAGACCTCGGATGGGGTTCCGACCTGGGCGATCCGGCCCTCGTTGAAGACAGCGACGCGGTCGGCCATCGACAGCGCCTCACCCTGGTCGTGGGTAACGAAGACGAATGTGATGCCAAGCCTTTGCTGCAGGGTCTTCAGCTCGTCCTGCATCGCCTCGCGCAGTTTCAGGTCAAGCGCACCAAGCGGTTCGTCAAGCAGCAGAACACGCGGTTCGTTCACCAGCGCGCGCGCAAGCGCCACCCGCTGCCGCTGGCCACCGGATAGCTGCGCGGGCTTGCGGTCGCCGAAACCGTCAAGCTTCACAAGCGCCAGCATCTCTTCGGCCTTGCCATGACGGGCACGGCGATCGACACCCTTCACCATCAGCCCGTAGGCGACGTTGTCGCGCACGTTCATGTGCGGGAACAGCGCGTAGTCCTGGAAGACGGTGTTCACATGGCGCCGGTTCGGGGGCACATCGCCCATGTCCTCGCCGAAGATTCGGATCGCGCCGGCAGTCGGCTTCTCGAAGCCGGATATGAGCCGCAGGCAGGTCGTCTTGCCCGAACCGGACGGGCCAAGCATGGCAAAGAACGATCCTTCGGCAATGGAAAGATCGACCCTGTCCACCGCGCGGACGGTGCCGAAATGACGCGAGACGGATTGGAATTCGACGGCGGCGTTCATGCGGTAAATTTCCAACGGTCCCCCGGCATGACGCCGGGGGAGGTGTGCGTGGTGGCCACGGTAGACCCGGGCGGTTGTGGTTGCTTCAGCGGCCGCCGATCACGCCGATGTAGTCGCTGACCCAGCGGTAATAGGGCACGCATGCGCCGGCGCCCTGGGCGCAGTTGGAAACCGGCGTGGTCCAGAAGCGGATCTTGTCGAAATCGGCCAGGCCGTTGGCGTCGCAACCTTCCTGGTTCTGCATCCCGCGACCGTCGGTGCAGGCGGCGGGAACCGAGGGCACGGCCCCGAACCAGACCGAAAGATCGGACTGAAGGTTGGACGCCAGCGAGTGCTCCATCCAGAGATAGGAACAGGTGGGGTTCGCGGCATCCACATGCATCATCGTCGTGTCGGCCCAGCCCGTCGCGCCCTCTTCGGGGATGACGCTGGAAATGGGCAGGCCTTCGGATTTCAGCAGGTTGACCTGAAACGGCCAGGACCCGGACGCCACGACACCCTCGTTCTTGAAGTCATCCATCTGGATGAAGGCGTCGTGCCAGTAGCGGCTGACAAGTTCGCGTTGACCACGCAGCAGGTCAAGCGCGGCCTTGTACTGATCCTCGTTCAACTCATAGGGCGAGGTGATGCCAAGTTCCGGCTTGTGGAACATCAGGTATTGCGCCGCGTCGGCCACATGGATCGGACCGTCATAGGCCTGGACGCGCCCCTTGTTGGATTGCCCGTCCGGCAGCATCATTTCCTCGAACACCACGTTCCAGGATGTCGGCGCCTCCTTGAACACATCGGTGTTGTACATCAACACGTTCGGGCCCCACATGTAGGGCGTGCCGTAGTGGACGCCATCGACGGTGTGCCAGGGCGCATCCTTCAGCCGGTCATCGACACTCGACCAGGACGGGATCAGATCGACGTTGACGGGCTGAACCCGCCCGCCCGCGACAAGCCTGAGAGAGGCATCGCCCGACGCCGTCACCAGGTCAAAACCGCCCTCGTTCATCAGCGCGACCATTTCGTCGGATGTGTTGGCGGTCTTGACGTTGACCTTGCAGCCCGAGGCCTCCTCGAACTTCGTGACCCAGTCGAAGGCGGCGTCCGTTTCGCCGCGTTCGATGTAGCCGGGCCAGGCGACGATGTTTACCTGGCCTTCCGGCGCGCCCAGCGCGGCCAGCATTTCGGCAGCGCCGGCACTGGTCGCGACCATTGCCAACGCCGTGGTGGAAATGAGCAGTTTCTTCATCGGTGGCTCTCCTGTCGTGTTGCGGCCGTTCTGTCTTGAACCGCGGCCATTGTCTTGGGTTGGCAGGCCGACTGCCCCGCGAGGGTTCCGGGGGCGGGACAGTCAAGCGTCCGCCCCCCGGGGCAGCACCCCGGCGCGTCGGCATCAGACTGCGCCGCGCCCCGATCATTCGCAATATCAAAAGGAAGAAACGTGATATCGGGAAAACCGATATATCTTAGCGCTCCGGCACCGCGCCCTGTGCGGCGCGTATGAAGTGGCGCGCAACCGGGGAAAGCGGGGCGCCCTTGCGCCACACCAGCCCGACCTGCACCGAAGGAAGATCGCCCGAAACGTCGCGAATCTCGATCCGGTCGCCTTCAAGCGACCAGGGCCGGTAGACAAGCGAGGGCAGCAGCGCGACCCCCGCCCCGGTGGCGACCAGCGACCGCACGGCCTCGACGGACCGGGTGCGGAACGCGATGTCGGGCTTGACCGACAGCGCCCCCATGAGCCGGCGTGTCGATTCCTCGATCTCGTCGACCATCAGGACGATCAGTTGTTCCCCGGCAAGCTCGTCAAGCGTGATCGCCTCGGCCTCGGCCAGCCGGTGCCCAAGCGGCAGCCACAGCCTGTAGGGCGACACCAGAAGCGATTCCACGTTCAGCGCCGCGCGATCGCGGATCGAGGAGGTCAGCATCACCGCCACATCAAGTTCCCCGCCGATCAGCAGGTGCTGGAGATAGTCGCCATTGTCCTCGATCGCGGAAAGCTCGACCTGCGGCCAGGCGCGGCGGAAGCGCGACAGGATGTCGGACAGGACATAGCCCGCGACCAGCGAGGTGACGCCAAGCGACAGACGCCCCCCGACAGCCCCCACCTCTTCGCGAAAGGCCATCCTGGCGTTGGAGACATCGCCAAGGATCTGCGTCGCGTGGCGCAGGAACAGCGACCCCTTGTGCGTCAGGTCCAGCCCGCGCGCGCGGCGTTCGAACAGGACGACGCCAAGGTCATCCTCCAGCGACTGGATCGCCTCGGTCACCGATGACTGGGATATCGACAGCGCGCGCGCCGCGCCCGATACGCTGCCGCGTTCGGCCGCCGCCACGAAGAACTGCAACTGCCTGAGTGTAAACGCCACGCGCCATCCCCCCGCCTGCATCAGGCTTCGCAAGCCCGTCCGGGTCAATGCATATTCGGGTGGCGGGCCTTGCTTTCTCCCGCCGTTTGTGAAGTCTGCATGACAGAATTGTAACAGGCGCGCGCAGCGAGGTACGGCACTTTGGAAAGCTCCCCCCTTCTCTTCATCCTTCATGTCGCGGGCGCCGCCGCCCTGCTGATCTGGGCGGTGAGGCTCGTGCGAACGGGGGTGGAACGGGGGTGGTCGGTCCAGCTCAGGCGCTGGCTGCGGCGCGGCGGCGAAAACCGTTGGGTCGCTGCGGTTTCCGGGATGGGGGCCGCAATCCTTCTGCAAAGCTCGACCGCCGTCGCGATCCTGACCTCCAACTTCGTTGCGGCCGGAACGCTGGCCGCCGCGGCGGGGCTTGCCATCCTTCTGGGTGCGGATGTCGGGTCGGCGATCGTCGCCCAGATCCTTCTGTCGCGCGCCGACTGGGCGGTGCCGCTGCTGCTGGTCGCCGGGGTGGGCCTGTTTCTCAAGGCCGAACGCAAGGAATTCCGCCAGGCGGGCCGCGTGCTGATCGGGCTGGCGCTGATCTTCGTGTCGCTGGGGATGATCCGCGATGCGACCGAACCCTTGCGCGATGCGCCGGGGTTGGTGGCGGCGATGCGCTATCTGGGTGGCGATCCCGTGACCGCCTTCGCGATCGGCGCGCTTTTCGCCTGGGCGGTCCATTCGTCGGTCGCCGCGGTCCTTCTGTTCGTGACGCTTGCCGCCCAGGGCGTGCTGCCGGTCACGGCGGGCCTTGCGATGGTTCTGGGCGCGAACATGGGCGGCGCGTTCATCGCCTTCATCCTGACCTTCACGGCGGAACTGGACGCCCGCCGGATCGTCATCGCGAACCTGGCGCTGCGTGGTGGCGGTGCCGCAATCGCCCTGACCGCGCTGTCGATGGCCGTCTTCGATCCCGCAATCCTTGGCGCGACCCATGCCCGCCAGATCATCAACATGCATCTGGCGTTCAACCTCGTGCTTGCGGTCATCGCGCTACCCTTCACCGGGCCTGTTCTTCGGGCGGTTTCGTCGTTCATCCGCCCGCCCGTGACGCCGGCGTCGCTGACCCGCATCAGCGCGCTTGACCCGGCCGCGCTTGCGAACCCCGACCGCGCGCTTGCCTGCGCCGCGCGCGAGATCCTGCAGATGGGCGAAGGGATCGAGGCGATGCTCAGGTCGGTCATCGGCCTTTACGACCGCTGGGACGACCAGATAGCCGAAGCGATTACCGCCAAGGAAGACGACATCGACCGGATGCATTTCGAGACGAAGCTTTACCTTGCCCGTCTCAACCGCACCCATGGCGAGGAAGACGTGACCCACAAGGGGCTTGAGCTTGCCAACATGGCGGTCAACCTGGAAAGCGCGGGCGATGCCATCGCGCGGTCGATGGTCGGGCTGGCGAAGCGCCTGAACGACACCGGCACCGCGTTTTCGGAAACCGGGCGCAAGGAGATCCGCGATTTCCACGACCGCGTCCTGTCGAACGCCCAGTCCGCCCTGAACGTGCTGATGACGCTCAACCCCGACGCGGCGCGGGCGCTGGTGGAAGAAAAGGAACATGTCCGCGCGCTGGAACAGGACCTGCAGCGGTCGCATCTTGACCGGCTGAAGCAGGGCCGTGTCGAAAGCATCGACACTTCGAACATCCATCAGGAAACGCTGCGCGCGCTGAAGCAGGTCAACACCGCGTTCTCGATGGTGGCCTATCCGATCCTGTCAGAGACGGGCGACCTGCTGGCAAGCCGCCTGGCCAAGCCCCATCACGGCTGATCAGCGCTTGCCGTAGTAAAGGCCGACGACATGTTCGGCCTCTGCGAAGAACAGCCATCGCCCGGCGAAGGCGCCGATCAGGTGGAACGCTGCCGCGACCAGTGTGGTGGCAAGCCCTGCCGGCAGCAGAACCAGCGCGACCGCCGGCAGGACCGCCGCGAACAGGACCGCGATGACCCGCAGCTTCAGCGCGTGCTTGCGTCCGACGACATGGATCATTTCGCGCATCAGATAGTTGGTGCCAGTGTGCGGCGGGGCGAAAGACCGTACCTTGCCGTGGCCAAGCCCGGTTGCCGTCGCAAGCGTATGGCCGCGCTCGGCAAAGCGCGCGTCGCCCGCCCGGAAAGACAGCGCCATGAAAAGCCCCAGCAGACCCAGAAGGATCGGCGCGTTGCCAAGCCCCGCCAGAAGCGCCCCGCCCGCGACCGCGTGCCCGAAGAAAAGCGCGGGCGTCGTCCAGTGGTTCCACCGCGGCACGGTCCGAAGCTGGGTGTAGATCATGGATGTCGTCAGCACGGTGATCAGGCACAGGACCGCCGCCACCGCGCCGAGCGCCGGCATGAGCCTGCCCATGAACACCGCCGAGGCCGCCACCGGCGCCATCAGGCCCAACGCCGCAACGGATGCCCAGGCCTCGCGCGAAAGCCAGCTCGTGCGCCATTGGGTAAAGGCGCGCAGCGCGCGCTGGGGATTTCCCAGGTGAAATGTGGAGGCAAGAAGGCCCGCAACGGCAAGGCCGAATCCTGCGCCATAGGCCACGAAGGCGGCCCAGCCGGTCACTGGCGCGGCACCCAGGCCAAGCATGGCAAGCAACCCGAAACCCAGGCCGGACAGAACGGTGAAGAGAATGACGGAAGGTGCGGGATGCATCAGATACGGTCCAGAAGTCGGTCGAGCCAGCCGGCAAAGCCGGTGGCCTGAATGTCGAGAAGGGGGGCCAGCGGCGCGGTCTCTTCCAGCCGGTCCTTCGGACGCGGCGGCAGGTAGCGGTTGACGGGCCTGGTCCCCTGCTCGGGCATGAGCTCCATCCCGCCGCGTTCGGCGACAAGCTGGCTGACCGCGCTGTCCGGGTCGCCAAGATCGCCGAAATGCCGCGCCCCGGCGGGGCAGGTGCGCACGCAGGCCGGCACCCGATCCACCTCGGGCAGGTTTTCATTGTAGATCCGATCCACGCACAGGGTGCATTTCTTCATCACCCCGGCCGCCTGATCCAGTTCCCGCGCCCCGTAGGGGCAGGCCCAGGCGCAAAGCCCACAGCCGATGCAGGCACTTTCGTTGACAAGGACGATCCCGTCCTCGGCCCGCTTGTAGCTGGCGCCGGTCGGGCAGACCGTCACGCAGGGCGCATTCTCGCAATGCAGGCACGACTTGGGAAAATGAACCAGCTGCGGGGCGCCGGTTTCCGGCGTCACCTCGTAGCTGTGGACCCGGTTCAGGAAGGTGCCCGAGGGGTTCGCGCCCCAGGCGTCCTGATCGGACAGCGGCGCACCGTAACCCTGGTCGTTCCAGCCCTTGCAGGCGGTCACGCAGGCATGACAGCCGACGCAGGTGTCGAGGTCGATGACAAGGCCAAGCTTCTTGGCCGACGGCGGCGGCAGGGCTGTCATGGCCGGTTCCTTCTTGCGGGCGGCACTGGGGACGGGATGGGCGGGAAGGCAGGCTGCGCCTCGTCAGGCGCATCGACACGTTCGATCTTCACGCGAAGGTCGAACCAGGCCGCCTGGCCGGTGATCGGGTCGGAGTTCGACCAGCGGTGGCCGTCGCCGCGTTCAGGCAGCAGTTCGGAAATCAGGTGGTTGAGCAGGAACCCCCTCGTCGCCTCGGGCGCATCGGGCGACAGGGCCCAGGCGCCCTTGCGCTTGCCAATGGCGTTCCAGGTCCAGACAGTGTCGCCGTTCAACGCAGCCATATGCGCGACCGGCACCGTGATCGTCCCGTTCGGGGACGTGAGCCGCGCCCAGTCGCCTTCCCTGAAGCCCTGCGCCTCCCAGACGTTTGTCGGCACATAAAGCGGGTTCACGCCGTGGATCTGGCGCAGCCAGGCGTTCTGCGACCCCCAGGAATGATACATCGCCATCGGCCGCTGGGTCAGCGCGTGCAGCGGATAGGCTGCGCCAGCCTCCTCTCCGAACGGCTCGTACCAGATCGGCAGCGGGTCCATCGTCGCGCGGATTCGGTCACGCAGGTGGTCGGGCGGCTGGCGTTCGTGATAGCCTTCGGCGGCCAGTTGAAAGCGCCGCATCGGTTCGCAGTAAAGCTGGAAGACATATGGCTGCGGCGTATCGTAGAACCCCATGCCGACCGCCCAGTCCTGATAGGCGCGGTTCCAGGGCTTGAAGAACTTCGCCTCGTCGGGAACCTCGGCGGCGAAGAAACCGCCGTTGGCGATGTAGGCGTTGATCTGGTTGGGGTTCGGCGCACCCCGGCCCACATCCTTGCCGTGGCCGCGGAAACCGAACAGCGGCCCGACACCCGGGCGGCGCTGGTGGTTCACCATATAGTCGGCATAGTCGCGATACTTCGGCCGCCCGTCATCGGTGACGAAGGCGGGCAGGCCAAGCCGCCCGGCCAGGTCGACCAGCACCGACTGGAACCCGCGCACGTCCCGGTCCGGCTCCACCACCGGCCATCGGATCGCGTCGGCGGCATGGTCGGCCTCGCAGATCGGGCGGTCCAGAAGGCTGATGCAGTCGTGACGCTCCAGGTAGGTGGTGTCGGGCAGGATCAGGTCTGCATAGGCAACCATCTCGGAGGCGTAGGCGTCGGAATAGATGATCCGCGGGATCATGTAGTCGCCGTTGCCGTCCTTCCTGGTCAGCATCTCCATCACCTCGCCGGTGTTCATGGACGAGTTCCAGGACATGTTGGCCATGTAAAGCATCAGCGTGTCGATCCGGTAGGGATCTCCGGCCACGGCATTGGGGATGACCATGTGCATCAGCCCGTGGGCCGACAGCGGGTTTTCCCAGGTGAACGCCTTGTCGATCCGCGCCGGGCTCTGGTCGTCAAGCTTCAGGGCAAGGTGTTCCGGCCCCTGCGGGAAACCCAGGTGCGGCCCGTCAAGCGGACGGCCCGGCATGTAGACGCTGTGCGGCGTCGGATGGGCATGCGCGGGCTTGGGATAGGGTGGCTTGAAGCGGAAGCCGCCCGGAACCTCGACCGTGCCAAGAAGGATCTGCAGGACGTGCAGCGCGCGCGCCGTCTGGAACCCGTTGGAATGCGCCGAGATCCCGCGCATCGCGTGGAAGGTGACGGGGCGCCCCACCATCTTGTCGTGCGTCTCGCCGCGAAAATCGGTCCAGGTCTGGTCAAGCTCGATCGTCTGGTTGAAGGCCACGTCGGCGATCTCGGCGGCCAGCGCGCGGATGCGCGCGGCCGGGACGCCGCAGCGGTCCGCGACCGCCTCGGGCGCATAGTCGGCACCCAGATACCGCTCGGCCATATGCTGAAACACCGTGCGGCAGCCCTTGTGAACCGCCCCAAGGTCGGGGCGCACACCGGCGGTGTCGTAGGGCACGGCATCGCCAGTCCGCCGGTCGATTACCAGGGGCTTGCCCAGATCGTCGCGCAAGAGAAGGCCCTTCTCGTCCCCCTCCGTCTCGTCGATCAGGCAGCCGGCGTTGGTCCAACGCGACAGGTAGTCCAGATCGACCTTGCCCGCGCCCAGCAGTTCGTGGATCACAGACAGAATAAGAAGGCCGTCGGTACCCGGCGTGATGCCGATCCAGTCGTCGGCCACGGCGTTGTAGCCGGTGCGGATCGGGTTCACGCCAATGACCCGGCCACCGCGTTCCTTGATCTTGCCAATCCCCATCTTGATCGGGTTGCTGTCGTGGTCCTCGGCCACGCCGAACAGGACGAAAAGCCGCGTGCGGTCCCAGTCGGGCTGGCCGAATTCCCAGAAGGCCCCGCCCATCGTGTAGATGCCGGCCGCCGCCATGTTGACCGAACAGAAACCGCCGTGCGCGGCATAATTCGGCGTGCCGAAGGACTGCGCCCAGAGGCTCGTGAAGCTTTGCGACTGGTCGCGCCCCGTGAAGAAGGCGAATTTCTCGGGCGCGGTGGCGCGCAGGGGGGCCAGCCATTGCGTCGCGATGCCCAGCGCCTCGTCCCAGCTGATTTCCTCGAAGGCGCCGGATCCGCGCGGACCGACGCGGCGCATCGGCTTTCTCAGCCGCGACGGCGCGGTGACCTGCATGATGCCCGACGAACCCTTGGCGCACAGCACGCCCTTGTTCACCGGATGGTCACGGTTGCCCTCGATATAGGTGACCTTGCCGGACGTGAGATGCACGTTGATGCCGCACCGGCAGGCGCACATGTAGCAGGTGGTCCGCCGCACCTCGTCGGAGACCTTGGGCGAGGTGTCGATCCTCGGTTCGTGGCGCGTCATTAGTCCTCCCTGCCCGGCTTTCGGCCGGTGTCCTTCTTCATCCGGTCCGCCCGGCGATCGCTTCGGCGATCCGGGCAATACCCTCGGGGATCTTCCCCGGCGCGATCGAGGAATAGGCAAGCCGGTAGCAGTTCCGCGCCTCCCGCCCCGGCGCGAAGAACTGCCGCCCCGGTTCGATCAGCACTCCCTGCGCCCGCAGCACCAGCGCCAGATCCTCGGTATCCAGATCCTCTGGCGCGGCCATCCAGAAACTCGACCCGCCAAAGGCCCCCCGCCCCGCAACCGACAGACCGGTATCGCGGATCGCCTCGTTCATCACCACGCGACGACGCCGGAACGCCTGGTGCAGCCGGTTCACATGCGCATCGTAGTGCCCAAGCGCCAGGAAATAGGCGACGGTGCGCTGCACATGGCCGGGCGGATGGCGAAACACCGCCCCGCGAAGCGCACGCGCCTCGCGCACGAAGGCCTCGGGCGCGACGATGTAGCCCAGCCGGACCCCGGGAAAAAGCGCCTTGGAAAACGACCCGACATAGATGACCCGCCCCTCGGCATCCAGAGACTTGAGCGAGGGCGCGGCTGACTTCAGGAACGACATCTCGAATTCGTAGTCGTCCTCGACGATGACGAAATCGTCCCGCACCGCGCGTTCCAGAAGCGCCAGACGGCGTTCGACCGGCATGGTCGCGTTGGTCGGGCTTTGGTGCGACGGCGTGACGAAGACCATGTCCGCCGTCGCCGGAACCGCATCGGGCGGCAGGCCTTCCTCGTCCACATCGACGCTCAGAACCTCGGCCCGCGTCTGCCCAAGGATCGATTGCAGCCCGGTGTAGCCCGGATTTTCCATGACGGCACGCCGCCCCGGACCCAGCATCACCTGTGCCGCAAGCCAAAGCGCGTTCTGCGCGCCGAGCGTCAGAAGCACCTCGGACGGCTCCGCCGCGATCCCCCGGCGCGGCAGAAGAGACCGCAGGACATACTCGATCAGCATCGGATCGTCGCGTTCGTAGTAGTCTTCGGTCAGCGCATCGAAATCCCGGCGGCCAAGCGCCCGCAACGCGCATTGGCGCCAGTTCTGGTGATCGAACAGCGCCGGGTCCGCCTGCCCGTAGATGAAGGGATAGGGATAGCTGCGCCAGTCCTGCGGCCGGCCGATGATCCGGTGTCCGGAAAAATCGCGCACCGCACGGCGCGGCCAGTCGACCGCGCTTGCCCGCGCCCCCGACGGCTTCGCGATTTCCGGCCTGACCGGCGCGGTTTCGGACACGAAATGACCCGACCTGCCGCGCGCGCTCAGGTAGTCGCTGGCCACCAGTTCGGTATAGGCCAGTGTCACGGTGATCCGGCTCACCCCGAGGTGATCGGCCAGCCGCCGGCTTGACGGCAGCTTCTCGCCCGCGCGCAGCCGCCCCGCCAGAATGCCATCGGCGATCATCGCGCGGATCTGCTGTTGCAGCGTTCCGCCGGTGCCGGGCACAAGAAAGAAGGTTTCGACCGGGATTGGCATATCTGGACTTATTGCACGGCAGATCTGGCCCCATCAATCCTTTCCCACACGCCCGGACCGCAGGTCCGCCCGCGCCGGTCCGCCGCGCTGCCACGCGGCCCGAAAGCCCTAGGGGCCGCCCGCCACTGGCGGGCACGCCCCCGTTTCCCGCCCGGGCCCTAGCCGAAGACCTTGGTCAGCGCCTTGTCGATCGCGCCGGTGATCGCGTCGATGTCATCGGCGGTGGCGATCAGCGCCGGGCTGAGGCAGAGCACGTTGTTCAACCCCGGAACCGACCGGTTCGAGGACCCGATGATGACACCCTGGGCAAAGCATTCGCCGACCACGGCCGCCACCTGCTTCTCGCTCACCGGTTCCTTGGTCTGGCGGTCGGCAACCAGTTCGGCGCCACAGAACAGGCCCTTGCCGCGAACGTCGCCGATCACGCGGTGCTTCTCCATCAGCGCCTGAAGGTTGGCGACTGTCCGGTCGCCCATCTTCACGGTGTTCGCCAAAAGCCCTTCGTCCTCGATGATCCGCATGTTCTCCAGGGCGGCAGCCGGCCCCGCCGTGCAGCCGCCAAAGGTGGAGATATCGCGGAAATAGCCCAGAGGATCGTCGGGATTGTCCTTGAACATGTCAAAGACCGCCTCGGTCGTCACGCAGCAGGCGATGGCGGCATAGCCCGAGGCAACGCCCTTCGCCATCGTCACGAAATCGGGTTTTATGCCGTAGTGCTGATAGCCGAACCAGGTGCCGGTGCGGCCGACGCCGCAGACAACCTCGTCGATATGCAGAAGGATGTCGTACTTCTTGCAGATCTCCTGCACGCGCTGCCAGTAGCCTTCGGGGGGCGTGATGACGCCGCCGCCGGCGGTCACCGGTTCAAGGCACAGGCCGCCGACGGTGTCCGGGCCTTCGCGCAGGATCACCTGTTCGATCTGGTCGGCCGCCCATTCGCCGTAGTTCTCGACCGGCGCGCCGTCCTGCTGATGGCGGCGGTATTCCATGCAATGCGGCACCCGCACGAAACCCGGCGCAAGCGGCCCGTACTGCATCACCCGTTCGTCCTGGCCGCCCGCCGACATCGTGGCCAGCGTGCCGCCGTGATAGTCGCGGTCGCGGAAGAGGATCTTGTACTTCTTGCCGCCGTACTTCTTGTGGGCGATCTGGCGGATCATCTTGAAGGCCTTCTCGTTGGCCTCGGACCCGGAGTTGGTGTAGTAGACCCGGCTCATGCCCGGCATCTTGTCGATCAACTGCTTGGCGAAAAGCGAGCCCGGGATCGAGCCGGCCGAATTCGCGAAGTAGTTCATCTTGATCAGTTGTTCATAGACTGCCTTGGCGATCGTCTCGCGGCCGTAGCCGACGTTGACCGTCCAGACCCCGCCCGACACGGCGTCGATGCGCTCGACCCCTTTCGCGTCCCAGACCCGCAGGCCCTTGCCTTCGACCATGACGCGCGGGTCGATGGTTTCGAACTGCTTGTGCTGGATCAGGTGGTGCCAAAGGTGGGCGCGATCGGCCTCGATCACCTCGGTCAGGTCGTTGCCGAGAACGGGAATGGTCATGATTCTACCCTCGCAATGCGAAAAAGGACCGGCGGGCCGGCATCGCCTTGCAGATCAACACGGAAGCGGGGCGCAGTGATAGGTCCAGACGCATCCGGAATCTAGGTCCAGTGCGCCTGTCAGTCGCCCAGCCGCACCGGCTTGCCATGCGGCGTCGAGAGATAGGCGCGTTCCCAACCGGCGCGGACCGCTTCGGCCTCGTCCGGGTTTGCCGCGCCGGTGCGTGCAAGAAGCGCCTCAAGCGTCGCAAGCCAGGCGTTCCAGTAGTCCCCCCGCCCGTCCAGAACCTGCCCGTCCAGCGCCCGCGCGGCGCCATGGTCGCGCAGGGTCGCGCCAAAGGCTTCGGTCCAGTCCCGCCAGGAGAAGTGACCCGCATCGCTGAGCGCGACGGTCAGCGCAAAAAGCTGCGCATGCCAGGGATCGTCGAAAGGGGCGGCCGGTGCGTCGGTCATGCGCGTTCCAGATAGCTTTCCCAAAGATCGAGCGTCACCTCGTCGCCTGCCCGCTCGGCCTTTCCCCACAGGGCGGCGGCATCGAAGGCCACGGTGTAAAGCGGCTCTGGCCGTTCGCCAAGGCCATGCGCGTTCGCGTCGGGAAAGACATGCGCACCGTGGCAAAGCACGATCGCACCCACATGCCCTGCCGCGTAAGACGGCAGGCGGGTATGCCCGCCGTCCACCAACGCGTTCCGCGCCGGGAGGCGGGTGCGGACCCGGTCGCCGATCGTGAAGACCGCGGCGCGCCCATCCCGCGCATAGGGCGAACCCTTGGCCAGCGCAGGCGCGACCGCTTCTGCCCGAAAAATCCCGGGATGCGGCGGCGCGGGGTCGGCGGTTCCGGCGGCAAGCTCCGTCTCGCTCAAGAGCCCCTTCGCGACCAGAAGATCTGCCAGCGCGGCGATCCATTTCTCGTAATAGGAGAAGCGCGCGTAATCCTTCGGCGACAGGCATTCGCGGGCGTGCCGCGAGGTATCGATGTTCCACGCGCCAAGCCCGCCCGCCGCCAGCGTCAGCGCCAGCGCGCTTCGGTGCCAATCCCGGTCGAAGGGCACGATCCCCTGCGGCTCGGGCAGGACGGGACCATCGCCGTAGCGCCCGCCCATGTCATGCGGCCGGGTCAAGACGGCACCCCCGGCAGTCCGGTCCCGATCATCGAATCGCGGGTGACAAGGGCCGCCAGGTCGGCTTCGCCCAACCCCTCGGTGCCCGCCGGGCGCATCGGGATGACAAGATAGCGGACCTCGGCGGTCGAATCCCAGACCCGCACCTTTTGCCCCTCGGGCAGGGTCACGCCGAATTCGGCCAGCACCTTGCGCGGTTCGCGCACGGCGCGGGCGCGATAGGCGTCGGACTTGTACCAGGCGGGCGGGATGCCAAGAAGCGGCCACGGGTAGCAGGAACACAGGGTGCAAACGACCATGTTATGCACCTCTGGCGTGTTCTCGACCGCGACGACATGTTCGCCCTGCCGGCCTGAAATCCCGAGTGTCGCGATCGCCGCCGACGCATCGGAGCGCAGTTCACCCAGAAATGCCGGGTCGCTCCAGGCCCTTGCAACGACCTGTGCGCCCAGATGCGGGCCGACCTTGCGTTCGTAGGTGTCAAGGATCGCGTCCAGCGCGGCGGGATCGACAAGCCCCTTGCGGGTCAGGATCGTCTCAAGCGCCTTGACGCGCAGGGCGGGATCGGAGGGCAACAAGGAATGCGGGTGTTCGTGATGATCATGTGGCATGGTGCGAAAGATGCGCCGCCGCGGCGCGCCTGTCCAGCCGTCACCGGCACGGGCCCGCGGGGCGCGATGCGCTGCTTGACGCTCAGGGCGATTCCGCGTAATAGCGCCCGACAGAATTCGAGGCGCGGTCCCGACCGCGTCCAAGGGTGTTATGGACACGAGGGTTCGGCCGCTGGCGCCGGGTCCAGCCGAACGTAAGGATAAGAACCATGTCGCGCGTCTGCGAACTGACCGGTAAGGCCCCGATGTCGGGCAACAACGTGAGCCACGCGAACAACAAGACGCGTCGCCGCTTCCTTCCCAACCTCAACGACGTGACGCTGATGTCGGACGTGCTGGGCCAGTCGTTCAAGCTGCGCATCTCGGCTGCCGCGCTGCGCACCGTTGACCATCGCGGCGGGCTTGACGCCTTCCTCGCGAAGTCGAAGGACGACGAACTGTCGGCCAAGGCGCTCAAGATCAAGAAAGACATCGAAAAGGCCCAGGCTGCCTGAGCCTTGCGTTTTCGGACGGATTTCAGCGGCCCCGCCCGGCAGGCGGGGCCGCTTCGTTTTGTCCCCTCGCCAAGCGCGGCCGAACACGCTATCCCGCTGACCATGAGGTCCATTGTCCGCGCCTTCGCAACCGTCGCGCTGTCGCTCGCGCTCGTTCTGTCGGGCTTTGCGGCAGCATCTGCGCGGGCGCGTCTGGCCGATGACAGCGGCCGCGTCCTGGTGCTGTGCTCGGACGGCGGCCTTGTGCAGGTCGTGGTCGATGCCGATGGCAACCCGACCGGCGAAAGCCACCTTTGCCCCGATCTCGCCGTTGCGATGATCGCCGCGCTGTCCGTGGCGACCCCGGACGCGCAGCTGATCCGCCTGCCGCACCGCATCGCCGCGGCGCACCAGGTCGCCCTGTCCGATGGCCATACCCCGACGCACTCGTCGGCCAGAGATCCGCCGTCTGCCGTCTGATCCGGCAACGCAATCTCTCACTGACAGGACATATCATGAAAAGCTTCAAACCGGCGCTCGCAGCACTTGCCCTTGCCATGGCCACACCCGCCTTCGCCGAGGATGGCATGACCATCTCCGACGCCTACGCCCGCTTCATGCCCGGGTCCAAGGCTGGGGCCGCCTTCTTCACCATCGAAAACCACACCGGCGCCGACGACAGGCTGGTTTCGGCCGCATCCGAGGTGTCGATGATGGTGGAACTGCACACCCACAAGCAGGCCGCCGACGGCACCATGCAGATGGTTCATGTAGAGGAAGGCTTCGAAGTGCCCGCCGGCGGCACCCACCAGCTTGCCCGTGGCGGCGACCACGTCATGTTCATGGGGCTGAAGGGGGACCCGGGCGAAACCGTAACGGTGACGCTGAGCTTCGAACATGCCGGCGACATGACGGTCGAGATCCCGGTCGACAACAGCCGCTGACCCGGCACAACCCGTGGCGCGGTCCGGCCGCCGCCACGGGGCACCTGCGGGCCGGCCCACCGCGCCTGCGTAGGCCCGCCTTGCCTGCGTATGATTGACAGACCCGCCCCGCCCGGTTAGCCCCGGCCCATGGGTCCGCGCGTCCTTTTCGTCTGTCTTGGCAACATCTGCCGTTCGCCCGCCGCAGAGGCGGTGGTGCGCGCGCAGGCCGAGGCGCGGGGTCTTGCCATCCGCCTCGACAGCGCGGGCACAAGCGGCTGGCACGAGGGCGAGGCACCCTATCCCCCGATGATCGCGGCGGCCGCCCGACGCGGCTACGACATGACCCAACTCCGGGCGCGGCGCTTCAGGCCCGAGGATTTCGCCAACTTCGACCTGATCGTCGTAATGGACCACGCGAACCGGCAGGCGGTCGACGACCTGCGCCCCCCGAACAGCCCCACACCGGTCAGGCTGTTCATGGACTACGCCCCCCGGGTCGCCGCGGACGAAGTGCCCGACCCGTACTATACGCGCGATTTCGATGGCGCCCTCGACCTGATCGAGACGGCGGCGGACGGGCTGCTGCGCGCGCTGGCCGCTCAGCCCTGAGCGCAGAAGCTTTCAGCGGTCTCGCCGAAATTCTTGTAGCGCAGCCAGAACGCCTCGTGGCGGTCGTTGTCCGAGGCGCGGATTTCCTGCGCCTTGTCGGGGTCCTTGATCAAACGCGCGGCCATCTTCTGGTCCGACGAAGACAGCGTCATGTCGGCGACCTGCTGGATGCAGACGCAAAGCGCGGGGTTCGCGGCGGAACTGCCCGATTTCAGGCAGGCGCTTTCCACCGGCCCTGCCGAAGCCGGCCCCGCGCCCATCAGGGCACATGCGGCGATGGCCAGGATCCACTTCATTCCATCCCCCCGGGAACAGCGCGGGCCGCCCCCGCTTTCTGGCGCGGCAGTATGATCAAGCCTGACCCGCCTTGCAATGGCCTCAGTTCAGCACCTCGGCGGGGTACCCCTCTGCGGCAAGGGTGGCGATCACGTCGGCAGCCGCGAGCGCCGTCTCGACCACAACCTGACGCGCGGAAAGATCCACGGTGACCGAAGCGGTCGCGTCCTTCTCGGCGATCGCACGTTCGACCGCTGCCTTGCAGTGGCCACAGCTCATGTCGGGAACGGAAAGTCTCATGCGGGCACTCCAGCCTTGTCCAGCCGATTGATCTGCCGCGCGGCCCCCAAGGTCAAGCCCCCTCAGGCGGCGCGCGCCGCCATCCGCTCCGCAACCACCCGTTCTGCGACAGCACTTGGGGCCAGGCCTTCCGCCGCCGCGCGCACAAGGATTGCGGCCAGAGTCGCGTCAAGCTGCGCCAGCTTGCCCTCGACCCAGGACCGGGGATCGGAGATCTTCAGGATCTCCGCCGCCACGTTGATGATGCCGCCGCCGTTCGCGACGAAATCCGGCGCGTAAAGGATGCCGCGTGCATGCAGCGCGACCCCGTCCCCGGGCGTCGCAAGCTGATTGTTCGCGGCTCCGGCGATCACGGCGGCACGAAGTTCGGGAATGCTCTGCGCGTTCAGCACCGCCCCGATCGCGCAGGGCGCGAAGACATCGGCCCGGGCGGCATGGATCCGCCCCACCGGTGCAGTGTCTGCACCCCAGTCCGCGACGGCGGCCGCAACGCGGGCGGGATCGGTATCGGCGACGACAAGGCGCGCGCCGGCATCCGCAAGAAGCTTGCCAAGGTTGCGACCGACCGCCCCAAGCCCCTGGATCGCCACGACGCGTCCGGCGGGTTCGCCTGTACCGAACCGCTGCCCAAGCGTGGTTCGGATCGCGTTGAACACTCCGCGCGCCGTGACGGGCGACGGATCCCCCGACCCGTGCAAGCCGCCAGACAGCCCGGCGACGAACCGGGTTTCCCGGGCCAGCAACGCCATGTCCGCCGGCGTCATCCCCATGTCCTCGGCCGTCCAGTAGCGGCCCTGCAGGCTTTCGACCGCGCGCCCCATCGCGGCAAGCAGCGCGGGCGTCTTCTGCCGCGACGGATCGCCAAGGATCACCGCCTTGCCCCCGCCCAGCGGCAACCCCGCAGCCGCGTTCTTGAAGGTCATGCCGCGCGACAGCCGCAACACATCCTCAAGGGCTGCGGCCTCGCTCTCATAGGGCCGCATCCTGAGCCCGCCGGCGCCCGGCCCCAGTTGGGTGGAATGGACAGCGATGAACCCCAGAAGCTGCGCATCTGCGTCTTCGACGCGATAGACATCTTCATGGCTTTCGACGGACAGGCGCGTGATCTGCATGGGTCCTCCGCTTCTTGCAGCGCCCGAAAGGTAGCAGCAAGAACCAGTGGGATTCCGGCGTTCTTCGCTTTCTCGAAGATCATTCTTGGCGTATTTCCCTACAATCAGCTTTGTTATTGGAGCTCTCAGCCATGGACGCGATAGACCGAAGGATCGTCTCGGTGCTGCAGCGCGACGGCAGGACCAGCATTACCGACCTCGCGGCCGCCGTCGGGTTGTCTCCGACGCCCTGCGCGCGGCGACTTGCGCGGCTGGAATCGGACGGCGTCATCACCGGCTATGGCGCGCGTGTCGATCAGCGGGCACTTGGACTGCCAGTATCGGTTTTCATCTGGGTCGAGCTTGAGACGCAATCGAAAGAGGCCGTCGACGCCTTTGAACGGGCAATACGCGGCTTCGACCGTGTGATGGAATGCCATCTGATGACCGGAACGCGCGACATCCTGATGCGCGTGATCGCCGCCGACCTGGCCGATTTCGACCGGTTCCTGGAAGACCGGCTGATGCGCGTTCCCGGCATCCGTTCGTTGCGATCGTCCTTCGCGTTGCGCAGCATGGTGGCGCGCGCCGCCTTGCCGGTCGCCTGATCACCCCGCGCGCAGGGCCCGGGCAAAATAGTCCGAAAGCGCGCGGGACAGCAGCGACAGCGGCGTGCGCGCGCCGGTGGTCAGAAAGACCTCGACCGGCATCTCGGGGCTGAGGCCAGGCGCCGGCAATCGCGCCAGCGCCGCCGCGTCGGGGGCGATGAAGACCTCGTAGTAGACGGCGGGCTTGCCCTGATCGCGCCGTGGAAGTGGCGAGATGCCCGACACGACGCCGGGAAGCTCCGGCATGGTGGTTCCGGGAAGGGCGGTCAGCCGCAGCCGCGTGCCCTGCCCGATCCACACGTCATCCATGTTCCGCGGATCAAGGGGCGCGACCACGCGCAATGCCGCCGCATCGGGCACGAGCCGAAAAAGAACCTGCCCGGCGGCAACGACGGCCCCCGGATCAGGGGGCGGGTCGGCGACAGTGCCGTCTACCGGTGCCAGGACGCGCGTCCGGGCGAGCCGGAGGTCCAGGATTTCAAGCCGCGCATCTGCCGCCTCGATCGCGTGCGACAGATCGGCAAGCGCTTCGGCCGCCGTGCGCCGGCGGGCCGCGGACAAGGCCGCGGCCTCCTGCAAGGCGGCCGACTCGGCCAGATCCGCGGCCGCGACCTCTGCCGCGTTTCGTGCCAGCGCGGCTTCGATCTCAAGGGCTTCGCGCTCCATCGCGCCACGACGGGCGGCAAGTGCCAACCCTGCCGCGTCAAGCTGCCCGAGGGCCCTGGCTTCCCGTTCGATCAGGGCGGAGCGCCGACGCAAGACATCGCCCTCTGCAAGTAGGCGCTGACGGCGCAGCACCGCTTCCTGCGCGCGCACCCCGAGCACATCGCGATCGGCCTCGTAACCGGCAAGCCGAAGCGCGTGAAGCTCCCGCGTTTCCGCGATCCTTGACTGAGCCCAGACCGTGTCAAGGAAGCCTTCGGCCCGGCAGCACTGCGGGGCGAGGTCGCGGCGTCCGTCACGTTCGGCTGTGAACATCGCGCGGCGCAACGCGATGTCGAACCTCTCGCGCAGCACCGTTTCACGCTCCACCTGCAGTTCCCTGTCCACGAACTCGACAAGGAGATCGCCCTGGCGGACAACGTCCCCGCGATCCACCTGCATCGAGGCGATGACGGCCGGTTCCGGCGCTTGCACGGCGACAGGCGCCGTTCCGGGTTCGAACCGGCCTTGCAGAATGATCGCGCCGTCAACTCTGACCCAACCTGCCGCAGCGACCATCCCGGCGAGGAAAAGGGCAAGCACCGCGAGCCCCAGCCTCAGGCTCCCCCGCGCGGTCGGAAGGGAGGCGGGCAAGGCCATCACGCGGCCCCGGCATGTGAACGGGCGGCGCGGACTTCGGCCTCAGCCGCCATAGTCCCCAGATCAGCGATCACTTTAGCGACAGGGCCGCAGGCGCGCGCGCGCCCCCGCTCAAGAAGCACGAGATGGTCAGCCAGCGCCAGTGCCCTGGGATCGCGCGCCGTCAGGATGACCGCCGCCCCGCGCGCACGCGCAGAGCGAAGCACCGCGGCAAGTATCGCAAGGCCTTCGGGATCGTGCGCGACCTCCGGGCAATCCAAGAGCAGCAAGGAGGGGTCACCCGCTAGCGCGCGCGCCAGTGAAAGGCGGGCGAGCATGCCGCCGGACAACTGCTCCTCGGCCTGTGAAATTGGCGTCTCAAATCCCTGCGGCAACGCAAGGACGGCGCTCTCGACCCCCGCGGCCCGCGTGGCCTTCCTCGCAGCAGTCCGTATCGCCGCGTCATCCCCGACGCCCCCGGCGACTGCTTCGGCAACCGTTCCTGACGCAAATGCCAACCGCTCTGGCAGGTAGCCGATGCAGAGCGGCGGCCTTGAGCCGGGCCGCACGGTGACATGCCCGACCTCCACCTGCCCCTGCCCGCAGGGATGCAGCCCGGCGATCACGCGAAGCAGCATGCTCTTGCCGGCGCCACTTTGGCCCAACACCAGATGAATCTGGCCCGGCCCAACGGACAGGCAGATCTGGTGGAGCGGGGGGCACTGCCCGGGCGCCGGTTCGACGGTAACGCCCCGCAGTTCGATCCGCGCGGCCAGGGATCTTGCGGGTGGCCGGCGATCGGCGGGCTGCCGCAGGCCGGCCTGGGCCTGCCAAAGCCGCAACGCTTGCGGAACCGCCGTCAAAGCCTGATCGAAAGGGCCAAGGATTCGCGACATGAGAAGCGTGCCGGCGACCATCGCGCCACCCGTCAATTCGCCGCGGATCGCGAGCCATGCCCCCAACCCGAGCGCCCCGGACTGAAGAAACACCCGAATCCCGCGCGCGGCCGCGGTGCAAGCTTGCACCCGGTCGCCCAGGCTGATTTGCCAGACCGACGCCGCCCTGTCGTGCCGGCGCCATCGGGCAGATGCAGCCGCACCGGAGCCCGTGGCAGCAAGGACGGGGCCTGCCGCGATCGCGCGCGACAGATCCACCGCCGCCAGCGTCGAGGCTTGTTCGAGGTGTCTGCCCGGGCCGGCGGCCAATTGTCTTTCAAGCGCTGCAAGGCCCGCCAGCGCCACCATGCCCGTACAGGCCAGCCATCCCATCGCCGGGTGAAAAAGAAACAACGCGCCCAGCATCATCGGCAGAAACGGCAGGTCAAGCACGGCCAGTGCCGATGCCGAACCCAGAAATGCCTGGAGCGCCGCCCCGGTGCCGACCCCGGCACTCGCCGCTGTGGCGCGACCGTCGAACGCAGCCGGGATCAGCGCCTGCCGCCAGCGCGCACCGATCCGGGAAAGCGTTCGCATGCGTGCGATGTCCAGAAGCGTTTGAGCCACCTGCGCAACGGCAAGCGCCAGCAGAAGCACGACCAGTGTCTCACTGGACCCTGCGGGCAGGACGATGTCGTAGACGACCAGCATGAAAAGTGGCCCGCCCAACATCAGCAGGTTCGACGCGATGCCGAAAAGGATCAAGGCGGCGGCGATACCCGCCACCATACGCCCTGCCCCATCGTCTTCTTGCCTGCCGTCCATCGCCGATCCGAAGGTGCTGCACCTTGCGCACCAGCATCCGGCAGGCGGGTAAACAACCTGCGAACGTCGACTGTCGTCAGACGAACCGGTTGACCAGGTTTTCAAGACGCTCCTGGCGGCCCGAACGCGGCTGCGGGTCGATCCCGTCCCGCTCCACCCTGTCCGCGATGGCCGCCAGATCGCTGGTCAGCATGGCTTTGGCCCCGGGCGCGTCCCAACCGGCATAGCGGTCCGCCCTGAGCCGTTCGAGCGTTCCGTCCTCCAACATCGACGCCGCCGCCTTCAGTGCGCGCGCGCAGGTATCCATCCCGCCGACATGGGCAAGGATCAGGTCTTCGGGGTCAAGCGACTGACGCCGGATCTTGGCGTCGAAGTTGGTCCCGCCGGTCGTGAAACCACCCGCCCGCAGGATCTCGTAATAGGCCAGCATGACTTCCGGCGTGTTGTTGGGGAACTGGTCGGTATCCCAGCCGGATTGGTAGTCGTTGCGGTTCATGTCGATAGACCCGAAAAGGCCGAGCGAGGCCGCCAGCGCGATCTCGTGTTCAAAGGAATGGCCGGCGAGGATCGCGTGGCCCTGTTCGATATTGACCTTGACCTCCCCCTCCAGCCCGAACCGCTTGAGAAAGCCGTAGACGGTCGCCACGTCGTAATCGTACTGGTGCTTTGACGGTTCCTGCGGCTTCGGTTCGATCAGGATGGTGCCCTTGAAGCCGATCTTGTGCTTGTAGTCCACGACCATCGACAGGAAGCGGCCTGCCTGTTCGGCCTCCCGCCCCAGATCGGTGTTGAGAAGCGTCTCGTACCCCTCGCGACCGCCCCAAAGGACGTAGTTTTCGCCGCCCAGCTTCTGCGTCGCATCCAGGCAGGACTTCACCGTTGCCGCCGACCAGGCAAAGACATCCGGGTCGGGGTTCGTCGCCGCGCCGGACATGAAGCGGCGATGGCTGAAAAGGTTCGCCGTCCCCCAAAGAAGGCGGGTGCCCGTGGCTTCCATCTTGTCGCCGAAGTAATCGACGATCTCCTCGAGGTTGCTGCGGCTTTCGGCAAATGTCGCGCCTTCGGGGCGCACGTCGGCGTCGTGGAAGCAGAAGAACGGCACGCCAAGGATCGCGAACATCTCGAACGCCACGTCGGCCTTGAGCTTCGCCAGAGCCATGCCGTCGCCGAACCACGGCCGGTCGAAGGTCTGCCCGCCGAAAGGGTCGCCGCCGGGCCAGGCAAAGCTGTGCCAGTAGGCGACGGCGAAACGCAGATGATCCTCCATCCGCTTGCCCAGCACCACCTCGTCAGGATTGTAGTGGCGAAAGGCGAAGTCGCTGGCACTTTGCGGCCCCTCGTAGAGGATCTGCGGGATTCCCTTGAAAAAGTCTGTCATGTCAGGTCCTTGAGTGCGGATTGCGTGGCACGGAAACGGGCATGGCCCGCGTCCATCGCCGCGACGAGTTCGGGGTGTGGTTGGACGACACGCGCGATCCGAGGCAGGGTCGCGATCTCGGCTCCCGCGCCGGTATCGGCCATCAACGCCAGCCGTGCGGCGCCGAAAGCACCGCCGAAATCGCCCGCGACAGGCACCTGCACCGGGACGTCAAGCGCGGTCGCGATCAACTGCAGCCAATAATCCGACCGCGACCCGCCCCCGACGGCAAGAAGATTGTCGATCCGCGTGCCGGTGGCCGCCAGCGCGTCGCGGCAGTCGCGAATGGCGAAGGTCACGCCTTCGAGCACAGCGCGCGTCGCGCCTGCCCGGTCGGTCGCGTGTTCGAGACCTGCAAAGGCGCCCCGCACGGACGCGCTGTTCAGCGGCGTCCGTTCGCCGCCCAGATAGGGAAGGAAGACCGTTCTTCCGGGCGCACAAAGCGCATCCAGCTCGCCGGTGAGCGTCGCGGCATCGGCCCCGACAAGCCGTGCATACCAGTTCAGAGCATCGGTGGCCGCAAGGATGACACCCATCTGGTGCCAGGTGTCGGGCAGTGCGTGACAGAATGTATGGACCGCCGTCGCCGGATCCGGTTGGTATCCGTCGTTGGCCGCGAAAAGAACGCCGCTTGTCCCCAGCGAGACGAAGGCCTCGCCCGCGCGCACGACCCCCACGCCGACGCCGGCCGCCGCGTTGTCGCCGCCACCGCCTGCCACCACCACCCGTTTCGGCAAACCCCAGCGCACCCTCAACGCTTCCCGAAGGGTTCCCGACACCGCCGAACCCTCGACAAGGCGCGGCATCGCCGCGCGCGAAAGACCGGTTGCCGCCAGCAAGTCATCGGACCAGTCCCGCGCGCCGGTATCGAGCCAGGATGTTCCGGCCGCGTCGGACATCTCGGCGACATGTTCGCCGGTCAGCCAGAGCCTGAGGTAGTCCTTGGGCAGCAGAACCCTTGCCAGACGTTCGCGAATCTCGGGTTCGTTCCGCGCGACCCAAAGGATCTTTGGCGCGGTGAAACCCGGAAAGACGATGTTGCCCGACAGGCGGCGAAACATCGGATCGCCGTCAAGCTCCGCGGCCTCTTCGTGGGCGCGCGTGTCGTTCCAAAGGATGCAGGGGCGCAGCACCTCGTCGCGCGCATCCAGAAGCGTCGCGCCATGCATCTGCCCGGAAAGACCGATGCCGCGGACCCTGGAAAGCCCATGCGCCGCAAGGCCGTCAAGCACGGCTTCGGCAGCGGCGATCCAGTCCGCCGGCGACTGTTCGCTCCAGCCTTCGTGCGGGCGGGCCACGGCCAGCGGCGCGGTGGCCTCTGCGACCACCTGCTGCGTTTCCGACATCAGGACACCCTTGAGGCCCGAGGTCCCCAGATCGAGCCCAATATACATCTCAGACATCCCGGAGTGGCCTAGAGCCCGAAACGATCATGCCAATGATGCCCCCATGTTGACCGGCGCAACGTCAGAATCGCTGCCGCGCGACCAGATTAGCGAAATTATTTCAGTATTCAAAAAAAATATGTTGTACGAGAGCCGCGCAGATAGTCCAGATTCAAGTAGAAGTGCCGGAAAGGGCCGACGAAACGCTGCGCCCCATCTGATCTGAAAGCTTTTTTATTCGGAAGGAGAACAAATGGTCGACAGCAGGGAGGCCCAGACCTCGGCGACGTCCCGCGGCGGCTGCGGGCCGCTGATTGCGCCTCTGTCTGAATCGATGCGGCCCCTGCGCCAGCAGATCTTCGAACGCGTGCGTGCCGGCGGCCTGATGCCGCGTGTGCAAGTCGCCCGGGAGCTTGGCGTGAGTGCCGCCTCGGTCACAATGCTGACCTCCGAGCTGATCGAGTCCGGATTTCTGCAAGAAGTCCCCGCCCCCCGTGGCCCGGGCGACGGCGGGCGGGGGCGCCCTCCCGTTGCACTGGGTGTCAAGGCGGACGCCTATCATGTGGCCGGCGTGAAGCTTTCCGATGCCTTCCACACCGCTGTTGTCGTCGACTTCGCAGGTGCGGTGATCGCGTCTGAGGCGGTGCAAGTCGATCCGGGGCTTCAGGCGCCGGAAACACTCGTCGACACCTGTCAGACGCTCCTGGAAAGGGTCGCCGCGAAGGCGCAACTATCGCTTTCGCAACTGTCGGGGATAGGCATGGGCGTTCCAGGTTTCGTCGACAGCGCGAAAGGCCGTGTGCTTTGGTCCCCGATCCTTGGCGAACGGGACTTCCCGCTGGCAGATGCTGTTTCAATTCGCACCGGTCGCCCGGTGATGCTTGACAACGATGCAAACCTCGTCGCGCTTGCCGAGCTCTGGTATGGCGCGGGCCGGCAGATCGCGGATTTTGCCGTCGTCACCATCGAACATGGTGTCGGCATGGGGGTTGTCATCAACCATCGCCTCTATCGCGGGGCGCTGGGGCTTGGCATGGAACTAGGCCACACGAAAGTGCAGCTTGACGGCGCGCTTTGCCGGTGCGGGCAACGCGGCTGCCTTGAAGCCTACGTCGCCGACTACGCCCTTGCACGGGAAGCGACGACCGCCCTCAACTGGATGCACAAGGCCGGGCAGCCCATGAATGTGTTGATCGAAAGCCTTTACGATCACGCCAAGGCCGGCAACGCGGCGGCCCGGTCGATCTTCCGGCGGGCGGGGCGCTACCTCGCGGTCGGGCTGGCCAACGTCGTCAACCTGTTCGATCCGGCGCTGATCATCCTTTCGGGCGAACGAATGCGCTACGACTACCTTTATGCCGCCGATGCCCTGGCCGAGATGGACAAGCTGGTGCTGAACACCGGCCGCCCTGCCCCGTCGATCGAGGTTCACGCCTGGGGCGACCTTCTTTGGGCGCACGGCGCGGCGGCGCTGGCGCTTTCATCCGTGACCGAGCGCCTTTTGGGGCCTGGGAACGATCTGGCCGCGCAATGACGGGCGGCCCTCCGGCTGGCGCGCGCCGCCAAGGGATCAGACGACCGGATGCAGGCGCGGGTCGCGAAGCGCCGCCCGCAGTTGCATCAGATCGTCGGGCCGCCGCCCTGTGAACAGCGCAAACGCATCGACGCCTTGGAAGAAGAAAAGCTCCCACCCGGACAGGAATCGCGCCCCGGCGGCAAGTGCCTGCGTCCGAAACGGCGTGGCGACGGGTGTATATACGGCATCGAAGGCCCAGCTTCCTTTCGGGAACGCCCCCTCGGGCACCGGCGATCCCGGATAGCCGACCATTCCCAGTGGTGTCGCATTCACGACCCCATCGGCACCCGGCAACGCCTCCGGCCCCGCAACGCGAACAGGTGCCACACCGGCCGCTGAAAGCGCTGCGGCCAGCACCCCGGCGCGCGCGCGATCCGTGTCGATCAGTACGATCTCGGCGGCGCCAAGGGCCAGAAGCCCGAATGCGATGGCGCGACCGACACCGCCCGCGCCGATCAGAGCGACGCGGCCCGGAGCCGCATCGCCGAACGCTTGCCGGTATGCCGAGACAAAGCCAGAGTAGTCTGTATTGAAACCTCGCGCGCCGCCCGAGGCGAATGTGACGGTATTGACCGATCCGATCCGTGCGATGGCGGGGTCGTCGACCCGCACCATCTCGACGACGCGTTCCTTGTACGGCAAGGTCACGTTCACGCCGGTCATCGCGCGATCGCGACAGGCGGCGAATACCTCCTTGAACCCCATTCCCATCTCGGCCGGAATCAGAAGATCGTAGCTGACGTCCAGCCCGGTCATCGCCCCGGCCAACCGGTGCAGATCGGGTGAACGTGATTCGCGGATGTTGTCGCCGATCAGGCCAAGTCGTATCGCCGCCATTGCGTCACCCCTCGTAGCCCGCAAGTCGCGGCAGGAACAGAACGATCCCCGGCACGAGGATCATCGCCAGCAGCGCCAGCATCAGAACCGCCAGGAAAGGCCAGATCTCGGCGATCATCTCGCGCAGCGAAATGCCGGTCACCGCGTTGATGACGAACAGCAATATCCCGTAGGGCGGCGTGATCAGCCCGATCATGCAGTTGACCACGGCGACGACGCCGAAATGAACAAGGTCTATCCCGAGGTTCCGGCAAGTTGGCAGGAACAAGGGAATGATCACCAGGATGATCGTCGTCGCATCGAGAAGACAGCCAAGCACCAGCAAGAGCAGGTTGACGCCCAGTAGGAAGACCAGCGGCGAGACATCGAGCGCGACAAGCCAGCCGGCCAGGAGGTTCGGAATATTCTCTGACGCGACGATGTAGTTCAGGATCAGGGCTCCGCCGATCACCAGCCCCACCGCCGCCGAGGACCGGGCGGAGTCGACCAGGATCCGATAGAAGGCGCCCAGGCTCAGCGCGCGATAGACCAGCGCCGCCAGGATCAGCGCGTAGAAGGCGGCGACCGCCGCGGCCTCGGTCGGCGTGGTCACGCCGCCGTAGATGCCATAAAGCAGGATCGCCGGCATCAGCAGCGCCGGAAAGGCGTCGGCGGTCTTGCGGGGAAGCGCGGCAAGCGGCACCGGCGGCTCGACCGCGAAACCGCGGCGATGCGAAGCCCATGCGTTCATCGCCATAAGAACCGCGCCCATGAATAGCCCCGGCAGGATGCCACCAAGGAACAGGTGGCCGATCGACGCGTTCGAGACGAGCGCGTAAAGGACCATCGGGATGGAAGGCGGGATGATCGGGCCGATCGTCGCCGAGGCCGCGGTGATCGCTGCGGCGTACCCGGGGGTAAAGCGGCCATCCTTGCGCATCATGTCGATGATGATCCGCCCGATGCCCGCGGCATCGGCGACCGCCGACCCCGACATCCCCGAAAAGATCAGCGATGCCATGACGTTGACATGGCCAAGCCCGCCCCTGAAGCGCCCGACCACGGCGACGCAGAAACCCAGAAGCCGGTCCGATATCGTGCCCGCGTTCATGATGTTCGCCGCCACGATGAAAAGCGGAACCGCCAGCAGAAGGAAGCTTTGATAAAGCCCGTCCAGAAGGTTCTTGCCGACGATGCCGATACCCTGGCCGCTGGCGCCGACATAGATCATCGCGGCGACGAGGATCGCATAGGCCACCGGCGCACCGATCCCGGCCAGCACGAACAACGACCCGACGCACAGAAGAAACTCGACGCTCATTCCCGCGCGCCTTCGGGGTGGTGGTGGGTCACGTCGGCCGTGCCGCGGCGCAGGACTTCGACGATCCTCCAGGCATAGCGAAGGCCGACGACCGCCAGGAACAGGAAGTAGACCGAATAGATCGGCAGCATCTTCACCGGCAAGGTGGCCGAGGATTTCAGCCGCAGGATCCGCAGCTTGTCCCAGGTGGGCCCGATCGACAGCAAGAGCGCGGCGGCGATAGCCGCAGCCCCGATCACTGCCAGCCACTTCCGCACGCCCGGCCGGACCCAGAGGTAGAGGATGTCGAAACTGACATGGTCGCGTTCGCGCACGACAAAGGCATTGCCCCAGAACACGATCCAGACCCACATGACCAGGCAGAACTCAAGCGTCCAGCCGAAAGACGCGGCATCGACCAGATGGCCCAGACGGGCGATGAACCATTCCGACCCGGCGATGTAGCGCACCGCGATCTGGATCAGGAAGGTGGCAAACATGGCGGCCATCATCAAGGCCGCCATGCCTTCGGTCAGACGCGCAAGGATCGCGGCAAGGCGTTTCATTACGCGTACCAGTCCGCCGCCGGATCAGCCGCCAAGCGCGTTGATCTGTTCCAGAACGCCCGCCGGCCAGTCTTTTGCGAAATCCGATTCAATGTAGGCTTTCTGCACATGGTCGCGGAACGCTGCCACGTCGGGTTCGTAAACGTCCAGCCCCTGCCCCTCGAGGAAGGACACAAGCTCGCCTTCCTTCGCAAGCTGATTCTGGCGGCCAAAGTCGGCGGCCGCGTCGGCGGCTTCCTGCACCTTTGCCTGCTGTTCGGCGCTCATCGCATCCCAGGCGGCCTTCGACAGCGCGATGTAGTTCAGATCCACCAGGTGCGAGGTCAGGATGATCTGTTTCGTCACCTCGTAGAACTTGGCATCCACAACAGTCGGCAGCGGATTGTCCTGCCCGTCCACCGCGCCCGTCTGAAGCGCGGTATAGACCTCGGTGAAGGCCATGGGCGTCGGGTTCGCGCCCAGCGCGCGGCCAAGGAACTGCCAGGCGTCGGACCCGGGCATGCGCAGGTTCACCCCGGCCAGATCGGCGGGCGTCATCACCGTGCGTTCCGCCTTGGGCATGCGCAGGTTCACCTGGCGGCGGCCAAGATACATGACCGACAGCAGCTTCACGCCAAGCTCGTCTTCGACCTTCTGCTTGAACGGGTCCATCAGCGGATCGTTGAAGACCTTGACCTGATGCTCGGCGCTTTGATGGACATAGCCCGCGGTGAAGATCGAGAATTCGGGGAAGAAGGTCGCCAGTTCCTGCGCCGAGGTGATCGACATCTCAAGGTCGCCGGACGCGATCGCCTCAAGCTCCGTTCCCTGCTGGAACAGCGTGCCATTCCAGTGCGGCTGGAAATCGGCGAAGTCGGAAACCATCGGCGCGAACTTCTCGAGCATGGCAACCGAACGCTGGTCGGTCTCCGACTGCACGGCCGACAGCCGCAGCCTGATCTTGTCCTGCGCGAAGGCAGGCATGGCGCCGGCAGCCAGTGCAGCGGCGGCGGCGGCGGACACGAACGTCCGGCGATTGATGGTAGCGGTCATCTGTTCCTCCCTGAGATTCGTCCGCCCCCCGGACGATCATGGCGGGTGAGGATAGGGGGATTCACGCCTCAATCAACCAATGAATCATAATTCACCATTGATAATAGAAAATATCTGATTTTTGCAGTTTAATCGATTATAAATTGACCGCCAGCACCTCGCCAAGGCTGTGCGCCACCCCGCCTTCGATATGCGTCCGCAAGATCGACTGCGCGCGCGGTGCATCCCGGTCAAGCGCAGCATCCAGAAGCGCGCGGTGTTCGCGCGACGCGGTGGCACCTCGATAGGTCAGCCGCCGCATCTGGTAGCGCAGATACTTGTCGAATACCGTCCCGTGCACCTCCATCAACGCGCGCGAACCGCAAGCAGAGATCAGGGCCTGATGGAATTCCCAGTCATATTGCTTCCACACCTCGCGGACCGATGTCTCGCCTGCGGCCATCCGGTCCTCCATGCGACTGAGCTTGTGGTGGGCTGAAACGATCCCCCCCTCCCATTCGGTGTCGCCAGCGTCAATCGACAGACCCAGCGCGTGGCATTCGACAAGGATTCTGAGATCGGCGATCTCGCGAAGTTCCGTCTCCGACATCGGGGCGACCGAAAAGCCGCGCTGGCCGGTGGCGTGAACAAGCCCTTCGGTCGCCAGCCGACTGAGCGCCTCGCGGATGGTCGAGACGCTGGCCCCGTAGTCTGCCTTCATTCGCTCCAGCCTCAGCCGCGCGCCGGCATCAAGCTGTCCGAAGATGATGTCGCGGCGAATGGCGCGGTAGACGTCTTCCCCGACAAGGCCGGATTCCGTTCTTGAATGCATCGGGGCCCCCGTCTTGACCGGCTTTGCCCTTTGATAGCGGAGAACACAATTCCATCATAGCATCGCCAGAAAAATCGATTAAAATGATAGCGTGCGACGAAAGGACAGCGAAACAAGATGCGGCCGACCGGCATTCCTGCCAAGGCAACCCGTGCAAGCCGGCTGGCCGAGGATGTTCGCCAGGCGATCCTTGACGGCAAGATGCCGCCGGGCGCCAAGATCAATCTTGATCGGCTGCGCGACGCCTACGGAGTTTCGCTGAGCCCTTTGAGAGAGGCCGTGGCGCGGCTGACCCACACGGGTCTTGTCGAACTGGAGGATCAGCGCGGCTATCGTATTGCCGACGTGTCACCCGACAACCTGGCCGAGGTCACGCGGCTTCGGGCAGAGCTGGAGAGCCTCGCGGTCGGTATCGCGACCAACAACGCCGGGCTTGACTGGGAAGCGGCGGTCATGGCCGCGCAGCATCGCCTGGCGCGCACCGATCCGGCGCAGAATCCCGCGGCATGGGACGCTGCCCACACGAACCTTCATACCACGCTCGCGGCCGGGGCCGGGATGCCAATACTGTCCGAATTCTGCCTGGTCCTTATGGGCCTGGCAGAGCGCTACAGAAGGATCTGCGGCGCCAGCGCGACGCCCGACGACCTTGCCGAACACGCCGAGATTGCCGGGGCGGCAGCGGTGCGCCGCGATGCCGGCACCGCCAGCAGGCTGCTTCGAGACCACATCGAACGGGGTGGCGAACGCCTGCTGCACCAGTTCAGGACCATGACCGGGGCGATGCCGTGAAACGCACTTGCCCTTTTTCGAGGAGATGACATGACCAAGGCGATTCACATCCTGAACGGCCCGAACCTGAACCTTCTGGGCATGCGCCAGCCCGAGATCTACGGGCACGCCACGCTTGCAGATGTCGAGAGCGACTGCGCCGCGGTTGCCGCGGGTTGCGGCCTGTCGGTCAAGCTGATGCAATCCAATCACGAAGGCCAGATCGTCGACTGGATTCACGCGGCGCGCGAAACGGCCGCTGCGATCGTGATCAACCCCGGGGCGCTGACACATACCTCGGTCGCGATCCTCGATGCGCTGAACGCCTTCGACGGACCGGTGATCGAGGTGCATATCTCCAACATCCACAAGCGCGAAGCCTTCCGCCATCGGTCCTATGTGTCATTGCGCGCCGACGGTGTGATCGCAGGCTGCGGGGTCGAAGGCTATGCGCTGGCAGTGCGCAGGATCGCGACCCTTCTGACGCACTGACACCGCGAGGCCAGTGCAGCGCGAGACAAGACATCTGAATCCGGCACGAAAGGCCGCAAGGAGGCACCCGATGAAGAACCCCGAAAACCGCTTCAAGGCCGCGCTGAAGGCGGGGCGCCAACAGATCGGCCTTTGGAACACCATCGGCGGCAACACCGTGCCCGAGGCGCTGGCCGGATGCGGTTTCGACTGGATTGTGATCGACACCGAACACAGCGCGGTCGAAGCGGTCGAAGTCCTGCCCGCGCTTCAGGCGATGGCCGCCTGGCCCGATGTCGCCCCTGTCGTCCGGCCGGCGTTCAACGACCTGGTCCTGATAAAGCGCATCCTCGACTTCGGTGCGCAGACCTTGCTTTTACCCTATGTCCAGTCCGCCGAAGAAGCGCGCGCGGCGGTGCGTGCGGTGCGCTATCCGCCCGAGGGGATTCGCGGCGTTGCCGGGATGACCCGCGCCAGCCGCTACGGTGCGATCGAAGGCTATACGGCGAATGCGAACACCGAGATCTGCCTGATCCTCCAGGTCGAGACGCGCGCCGCGCTGGATGCGCTGGAAGACATCGCCATGGTCGAGGGGGTCGATGGCATCTTCATTGGTCCGGCGGACCTTGCCGCAAGCCTGGGGCACCCGGGCAACCCCGGCCACCCCGAGGTTGTCACAGCGATCGAGGGGGCGATCTCAAGGCTCCGGGCGATCGGCAAGCCATCGGGCATCCTGACACTGGACGAGGGTTTCGCGCGCCGTTGCATGGCGCTTGGAACGACCTTCACCGCCATCGGCGTCGACCTCGCGACCCTTGTCGACGGAATGAAGGCACTGAGGGCGCGCTTCTGACGCACGCCGGTCGCCAGAGCATGCGCGCGATACTTGTGATGCCGGACAACAGCCTTGTGCGCGGTACGCGACGGCACGCTTCAGATGCCCGCGCCCCTCGGGGCTGCTGCGGGGCAGCTGTTCAGCGATCCCGCGCGGAAAGGCAGGCCTGCATGCGCGAAACCCCCTCCGCGATGCGCCCCTCGTCGATCGAGGAATAGCCCATCCGGAAATAGCGGCAGGGTGCGGGCGGATCGGCAAAGAACGGGTGGCCCGGCTCGACCAGGACGCGCCTTTCGCGGAACCGGTCGTTCAGCGCCGCACTGTCCAAGCCTTCGGGCGCGGCAAGCCAAAGGCTTGACCCGCCGTGGCGCGCCGCCCCGAGGATCTCGAAATCGGTCGCGGCCAGCGCTCCTACCAGCGCCTCGCGGCGGCGCCGGAACGTCTGGCGCAGGCGCACGACATGGGCGTCATAGTGCCCCAGCGCAAGGAAATAGCCGGTCACGCGCTGCATGTGACCCGGCGCATGGCGCAGCATCATCGCCCTGAGGGCGCGCGCCTCGCGGATGAATTCGGGCGGCGCCACCATGTAGCCGATCCGAAGGCCCGGAAAGAGCGACTTGGAGAAGCTTCCGATGTAGATCACCCGGCCCCCCGCATCGAGCGACTTCAGCGCCGGCGAGGGCGGTTCGAGAAAGCTCATCTCGAATTCGTAGTCATCCTCGATGACAAGGAAATCCTGCGCGTCGGCGCGCCGCAGCAGGTCCAGCCGGCGCGCCAGCGGCAATGTCGCGCCGGTCGGGATGTTGTGGCTGGGGGTCGCGATCACGAGGCCGACACGGTCCGACAACGCCGCGGGGTCAAGCCCCTGCCCGTCTACCGGGACATATTCGACCGGCATCCGCGCATAACGCAGCGCCTCGGCGAAATCAGGGAAACCCGGGTCTTCGACGGCGGCGGTGCGGTCGGAACGGGCCAGAAGCTGTACGGCGATCCAGACAGCGTTCTGCGCGCCAAGGGTAATCAGGACCTCGTCCGCGCCTGCGCGAATGCCGCGCCGGGGCAGCGTGTTCTTGCGGATGTAGTCGACCAGGACCGGGTCATCCTGCGTCAGCTGGTCGTCCGCCAGCCCGGTAAAGTCGCGCGTGCCCAACGCACGGCGCGCGCAGTCGCGCCAGGCGCTGTGGTCGAAAAGCCTGGGATCGACCTGGCCGTAGACGAAGGGAAAATCGTAGCTGCGCCAGTCCTGCGGCTTGAGGATCTGGCGCCGGTTGTCGAGGCGACGCGGCAGCCAGTCACCCCAATTCACGTCGCGCGCAGGAACAAGGCGTTGCGGCAGATCGATCCGCCGCTGCGGCGCGCGTTCGGACACGACGAACCCGGATCTCGGCAAGGCGTCCAGATAGCCGCGCGCGACCAGTTCCTGATAGACCAGCGTGACCGTCAGCCGGGAAATCCCCAGATATTCTGCCAGCTTGCGGCTGGAAGGCATACGCGTGCCGGGCCGCGCGCGGGTATCGAGGATCGTGGCGATGATTGAAGTTGCCAGTTGCATCTGAAGCGTCCGGCCATCCCGGCGATCCACAAAGAACATTTCCGCAGCGATGCGGTCCGCCGAGGTCATTCCACCCACCCGATCTGGAACGGTATCTAAGTCACTCTGGATATAACGATCTGCACCGAGGTCTGACAACGTCCGCCGAAGCCGGGGCGGGCAGATTCGGCATGCCCTCTGCCCGCCCCGAAGCAAGATATCTGCGGCCCGCCCCGCAAAACCGGAGACAGACCCATGAAAATGACCACCGAGGAAGCCTTCGTCAAAGTGCTTCAGATGCACGGCATCGAACATGTGTTCGGCATCATCGGTTCCGCCTTCATGCCGATCTCGGACCTTTTCCCCAAGGCCGGCATCACCTTCTGGGACTGCGCGCACGAAGGATCGGGCGGCATGATGGCCGACGGCTATACCCGCGCGACCGGCAAGATGAGCATGATGATCGCCCAGAACGGGCCCGGCATCACCAACTTCGTCACCGCGGTCAAGACGGCCTACTGGAACCATTCGCCGCTGTTGCTGGTGACCCCGCAGGCCGCCAACAAGACCATCGGACAGGGTGGTTTCCAGGAAGTCGAACAGATGGCTGCCTTCAAGGACATGGTCTGCTACCAGGAAGAGGTGCGCGACCCCACCCGCATGGCCGAGGTTCTGAACCGCGTCATCATGCAGGCCAAGCGCAACAGCGCGCCCGCGCAGATCAACGTGCCGCGCGACTACTTCACCCAGGTCGTCGATATCGCCCTGCCCGCCATCGTCGATTTCGAACGTCCTGCGGGCGGTGCGGAGGCGCTTGACCGCGCGGCGGAGCTTTTGTCGAACGCGCGCTTCCCGGTGATCCTGAACGGCGCAGGCGTCGTCCTGGGCGGTGCCATCCCGGCGTCGCAAGCGCTGGCCGAACGGCTTTCGGCGCCGGTCTGCTGCGGCTACCAGCACAACGACGCCTTCCCCGGTTCGCACCCGCTGCACGCCGGGCCGCTGGGTTACAACGGGTCCAAGGCGGGAATGGAACTGATCGCCAAGGCCGACGTGGTCCTGTGCCTCGGCACCAGGCTCAACCCGTTCTCGACGCTGCCGGGCTATGGCATCGACTACTGGCCGAAAGAGGCCAAGATCATCCAGGTCGACATCAACCCCGACCGGATCGGCCTGACCAAGGCGGTGACGGTGGGGATCGTCGGCGACGCCAAGAAGGTCGCCACAGCGATCCTCGACCGGCTGTCGGCGACGGCGGGCGACGAGGGGCGGCAGGACCGTCTGAACCTGATCGCCACCACCAAGTCGGCCTGGGCGCAGCAGCTGTCGTCGATGGATCACGAAGACGACGATCCCGGCACCACCTGGAACGAACGCGCCCGCGCCGCGAAACCCGAATGGATGAGCCCGCGCATGGCATGGCGCGCGATTCAGGCGGCGCTGCCGAAGGACGCCATCATCTCTTCCGACATCGGCAACAACTGCGCCATCGGCAATGCCTATCCGTCATTCGAGGCGGGGCGGAAATACCTTGCCCCCGGCCTTTTCGGCCCCTGCGGCTATGGCCTTCCTTCGGTCGTTGGCGCCAAGATCGGCTGCCCCGACGTGCCGGTCGTGGGCTTTTCGGGCGACGGGGCCTTTGGCATCGCGGTGACCGAACTGACCGCGATCGGGCGCGAGGAATGGCCTGCGATCACCCAGATCGTCTTCCGCAACTACCAGTGGGGCGCGGAAAAGCGGAACTCCACCCTCTGGTATGACGACAACTTCGTCGGGACCGAACTGGACACCCAGGTTTCCTATGCAGGCATCGCCAGGGCCTGCGGCCTGCAAGGCGTCGTCGCGCACACGATGGAGGAGCTGACGGCGGCACTCGCCAAGGCGGTCGAGGACCAGATGAAGCACGGCAAGACCACGCTGATCGAGGCGATGATCAACCAGGAACTGGGCGAACCCTTCCGCCGCGACGCGATGAAGAAGCCGGTCGAGGTCGCGGGCATCAGCGCCGCCGACATGCGGCCCCAGAAGGTCTGAGCCATGCACGAAGACCCGGCGATGGCGCCGGTCCTGGTCGCCAATGCCGGGTCTTCGTCGCTGAAGATCCGGATCTTCGGCCCCAAGGACGAAACGCTGTTTTCCGGGATCGCGGCCGAAATCGGCGGCCGGTCGCGGCTTGTCCTTGGCCGGGCGGAAACGACGATGCCGCTTTCCGACCACGCCACCGCGCTGGACGCACTTCTGGATGCGGCCACATCGGGCGGCGTCGACGCGCGGTCGATCGGCGCCGCGGCGCACCGGATCGTGCACGGGGGGCCAGACCTGACGGCGTCGGCGGAACTGACCCCGCCGGTCCTTGCCCGGGCAAGGGACGCCGCGACGCTCGCCCCCTTGCACAATCCGCCCGCGCTTGCCGTCATCGCCGCCGTCGCCCGGACCAGACCCGGCCTGCGCCAGATCGCCTGTTTCGACACCGCCTTTCACGCCACGATCCCGGAAGTCGGATGGCGCTACGCCCTGCCCGACCTGCCGGAAACCCGCGGTATCCGCCGCTACGGCTTCCATGGCCTGTCCTACGCGAGCCTTGCCGCGCGGCTTCCGGCGGCGACGGGCGGCCCGCTGCCCCGCCGGCTTCTGGCGGCGCATCTGGGCAACGGCGCCAGTCTTTGCGCCATCCGTGACGGCCGGTCGGTCGCCACCACCATGGGCTATTCACCGCTCGGCGGCCTGACCATGGGCACGCGCACCGGCGAGATCGACGGCAACGCGGTACTGGAGATCGCGCGGCGCGCGGGGATCGACCGCGCGTCGGACATCCTCAACCGCGAAAGCGGGCTGAAGGGGCTTGGTGGCGCAAGCGACATGCGCGCACTGCAGGCGGCGGGCACGCCGGGGGCCGCCTTCGCGGTCGATCACTTCATCCACTGGGCGGTGCATCATGCCGGCGCGATGGTGGCGGACATGGGCGGGATCGACGCGCTTGTCTTTACCGGCGGCATCGGGGAAAACGCCGCGGGACTGCGCGCGGGGATCATGCGCAGACTGTCGTATCTGGGGCTCGACTTCGATGCCCAGGCGAACGAACGTGGCGCAACCACGCTTCACCTGCCCGGATCGCGGGTGCAGGCCCTGGTCCATCCCGCCGACGAGGAAAGCTGGATCGTGGAAGAGGCGCGCCGGATCCTGTCGGGCGGTCAGGCCCGCGCCTGACCCCTAGGCCGGGATCGCCGCCGCGCCGGCGGGAAACCCCGCCGCCCCCCCCGCCAGCGGATCGCCGCACACAGGCTGCGCCGCGGCATCCGGCCGGAAATCCGAGTGCGGTTCTTCGGCGTGGTCAATCATGCCGTGCGCCGTCTTGTCCCAGTAGAACGGACGCATGACCACCTCGTAGATCGCCTTGTAGGACGAGAGCGAGGCGAGCGGTGCATAGAAGTGCAGGACCGGCACCCACTTGATCAGGTGGCGGTGCCCACGACCGCGCACCGCCCAGGCAGCGACGCAAAGCCCCACCGCCTCGCTTGTCAGGAACAGAAGCCACAGCGCGGTCATCCAGCCGCTGCCGGCCAGCGCCGCGAAAGGATGCGGCAGGCCAAGGCTCAGCGCCCAGAAAGACCACAGGACCGGTGCAAGCACCGCCTGAGACAGCGACCCGAGGAACAGTATCTGCACCCCAAGGAACCCTTTGGGTCCAAGTTCGCGCCAAAGCCGGGCGGGGTTGCGCATGTGAACCGCCCAGGTGATCGCATAGCCCTTCTGCCAGCGCGACCGCTGCCGGATCCAGGGCAGGACACGCGCGTTCGGCTCCTCCTCGGTCACGGTCGCGACCAGTTCGGTCCGGTAGCCGTGCCGCGCCAGCCTCAGCCCCAGGTCGGCGTCCTCGGTCACGTTGTGCGCGTCCCAGCGCCCCACCGCCTCAAGCGCCTCGCGCCGGAAAAAGACGGTCGTCCCCCCCAGAGGCACGACAAGTCCAAGGCGCGCCAGACCCGGCAGCATCGCCCGAAACCAGGCGGCGTATTCGATGGCAAAGCAGCGGGTCAGCCAGTTGTGGCCAGCGTTATAGTAGTCAAGGATGCCCTGAAGGCAGGCGACCCCGGGGCCGGTTTCGGCAAAGCGGCGCACGATGGCGTGCAACTGGCCGGCAGCCGGCGCGTCCTCCGCGTCCCAGACACCGATGATCCGCCCCCGGCAGAAATCGAGCGCATAGTTGAGCGCGCGCGGCTTTGTGCGGATTGGCCCGTCGGGCACCAGGACCGTCCGCATCCAGGCGGGCAGGCGGACCCGCGCCAGGGCATCGAGGGTCCGGGTGTCGGCCTCTTCGACGACAAGCACGATATCCAGGAGCTCCCTTGGATAGTCGAGCCGCCCGAGCCGCGCGATCAGGCGCGGGGCGATGTCGTTCTCGTCAAATAGCGGCACCATCACCGAAACGACGGGCAACCGCCCCGGAAGCGGCTGGGGCGGGGCCGGGCGGGCGCGTCTGAGCCCGCGCCATTCGGCCGCGAAGGCCAGCGCCTTCAAGCCCGTCGTCAAGGCCAGCGTGAGGATCGCCCAGACAGCGAAGACTGCAAACATCTGCGTGGGCGCTGCAAGGATCAGCCCCGACAGAAGCGCGATCCCGGCCCAGACGTAAAACGCAGTGCCGGGCGAACCGAGCCCCCGGCAGCTTTCGTCGGGCGCCGTGCGGGTTTCGGCTTTGCGCACCAGCCGGACATGGCGCGTCGCGGCAATCGCGGTCAGGATCGCGCGTTGCGAGGCAATCGCCATGATACAGGGGCCGAGAACCGGCGCGAGATCCCGGCGCAGGCGCGCGAAATCCTCGGGTCGGGCGGTCGCGACGACGGTCAGGGCGCCAATCCGGCGCCAGGGAACCGCCCCTTCGGCAAGGCAGCGTTCGGGACCGACCAGGTCGACAAGCCGCGCATCCGGTGGCAGCGCCGCAAGATCGGCCGCGCGTGCGCCCCATTGTTCGCAAAGCGCCTCGGTCAGGTCGTCCTCGCTGACCCAGCGATGGGTCAGCAGGATCTCACCCAGCCGAACATCCTGGCGCGCGCGAAGCGCCAGCGCCTTGAGCATGTCACCCGGATCGACCGCCCCGCGATCCAGAAGGATACGGCCAAGCGGACGGCGACGCGGCGCGGCGGCCGAACCGCCGGTCACGACCTGGCGCAGCCCGGAAGTCTGCGGCGTGACGGCCCTGATTGCGGCTTGCGGCATGATCTCTCCGGCGCGGACAGGGCGATGCTGCGCGCGCCGGGTTAACGGGCGGTTAACGCCTCCGGAAGCCTCAGGCGGCGCGGCGGGCGCGCATCGCCTCCGCGAAGCGTTCGAAGAGGTAGAAGCTGTCCTGCGGGCCGGGGCTTGCCTCCGGGTGGTGCTGGACGGAAAACACCGGCCGGTCGGAGATACGGATGCCGCAGTTCGACCCGTCGAACAGGCTGACATGCGTCTCCAGAACGCCGTTCGGAAGCGTCTGGCTGTCGACCGCGAATCCATGGTTCATCGAGGTGATCTCGACCTTGCCGGATTCGACGTCCTTGACGGGATGGTTGGCACCGTGGTGGCCGTGATTCATCTTGATCGTCTTCGCGCCAAGCGCGAGCGCCAGCATCTGGTGTCCAAGGCAGATGCCGAAGACCGGCAGATCCTTTTCCAGAACGCCGCGGATCATCGGCACGGCATATGCGCCGGTCGCCGCCGGATCGCCGGGTCCGTTGGACAGGAAGACGCCCTCGGGCTCGAGCGCAAGAACGTCTTCCGCGGTCGCGGTCGCGGGCAGGACCGTCACGTCGCACCCGGCAGAGGCCAGACAGCGCAGGATGTTGCGTTTCGCGCCATAGTCGATCGCCACCACCCGCAGTCCGGCGCCCTCGCGCTTGCCGTAGCCGTCGGGCCAGGCCCAGCGGGTTTCGTCCCAGCGGTAGCTTTGCGCGCAGGTCACGTCCTTGGCGAGGTCAAGGCCGACAAGCCCGCTCCAGCCGCGGGCCTTGGCGACCAGAGCGGCCACGTCGAAATTGCCCGAAGGGTCGTGCGCAAGCGCGACATGCGGCGCGCCCTGCTGGCGGATGGCGCGGGTCAGCCGCCGGGTGTCAAGACCACCGATCCCGATCCGGCCCTTGCGGGTGAGCCAGTCGGTCAGTTCGCTGGCCGCGCGCCAGTTCGACGGTTCGGTCGGATCCCATTTCACCACCATCCCGGCGGCGACGGGTTCGTTCGCCTCGTCGTCCTCGGCGTTGACGCCGACATTGCCCACATGCGGGAAGGTGAAGGTCACGACCTGCCCGGCGTAGGAGGGATCGGTCATGATCTCCTGGTACCCGGTCATCGCAGTGTTGAAGCACAGTTCAGCCACCGTTTCCCCGGTGGCCCCGAAGCCATGGCCGAAGAACAGCGTTCCATCCGCCAGCGCGAGACAGGCGGTGGGTTTTTCCGAGGGCTCGTGGCTTTGCGGCATGGGGCGACTCCCGCTTGTCAAATCCCGCGGAAACTACGGGGAATGGCCAGCCATGGTCAAGGGCCTCGGCATGATTTGGCTTACGCAACGATATCAAATAGTTACAGGGAATCTGGGCGGTTGTGTCGCCGGGCCGGAGCGGATATGTTGTCCGTTCGGAACCTCATGGGGATGGGACACCGGATGACGATGCGGGACAGGATCGCCGCCGCGCTCAAAGACGCGATGAAGTCGCGCGACGCGGACCGGCTTTCGACGCTGCGGCTGATCAACGCCGCCATCAAGGACAAGGAAATCGCCGTGCGCGGCGAAGGCGGCGAAGCCGCCGTGGGCGATGCAGAGGTGCTGGCCATCCTGGGCCGCATGGTCAAGCAGCGCCAGGAAAGCGCGCGCGCCTACGAGGAAGGCGGGCGGCTGGAGCTGGCCGAAAAGGAACTGGGCGAGATCAAGGTGATCGAGGAGTTCCTGCCCCGCCAGCTTTCCGACGAGGAGGTCGCGGCGGCGATCGAGGCCGCCGTGGCGGAAACCGGGGCCGCCACGATCCGCGACATGGGCAAGGTGATGGCGGCGCTCAAGGCGCGCCATACCGGGCAGATGGATTTCGGCGCGGTCGGGCCGCGCGTGAAGGACCGGCTGGCCTGACAGGGGGGCGGCCTGGCGTCGGCAAAACGTATGGCAACCGTCGGACCGCGGCGCGGCCGGCGCGCCGTCCGGTTAGCGGACCCCGGCGATCCGCAGGCGCAGATCCTCGGCCAGTCGGACGCGTTCTTCGGGCGTGAGGAAGGCGCCAAGCTCCACCTCCCGGCCAGCGCCTTTCAGCGTCAGGTATTGCGCGACCGGTCCGCCCAAGGGGCGCAGATTGACGGCGGTCCAGTAGGGATTCGCTTCCCAATCGCGAACCGTCCCGTCCGGGTCCGTCCGGCGGATCGCAACGCGGTCGTGATCGAGGGTCAGCACCTCTGACACGGCCGCGTCCTGCCAGCTGCGCCGCAGCGCCCACCACATGCCCGCAACCACCGCCACGATGAACGGCAGAAGCCCCCAGAGAATCGCGGTGCCGAGAACCGCGAAAAGCGGCACCGCCAGCATCAGCGCAGTCGCACCGATGAACGCGGCAAAGCCCCGCGGCCCCAACGACCGGTAGGGCCAAAGACGCAGGCGACACGCGTCTGGTTCGGATTGAGACCATTCATAGGGCATCCGGGAAGGATTAGGCGCGCCAGTGGCAGAAATCAATTGGGCTCAGGAACCGGGGAACCGGTTGACCTGGGTCATGGACGCGCGCGCGAGGCGCGCCTTATCAATTCGCGCGAGCACGGGAGGTCACATGGAATATGTCACTCTTGAACCGGCGGATCTGGCGCGCGAACACATCTGTTGCGCATTCAGTGACAAGAAGTGTGCCGAGGGCTACGCGCTCAAGAAAGACTGGCTTGTTGCGCAGCACGCGCATGGATACCGGTTCCGGCGATTGGACGCGAGGGCGAAGGTCTTCATCGAGTACGGCCCTTCGGAGGAGTGCTGGCTGCCGGTCAACGCGGCAAACTGGATGATGCTTGGGTGCTTCTGGGTGTCCGGTCAGTTTGCCGGCAAGGGTCACGCAAAGGCATTGCTTGCGAATGTCGAGGCCGTGGCCCGCGAACAGGGACGCTGCGGGCTGCTCGCTGTGGCCGGAAAGAAGAAATTCCACTTCATGTCCGATGGCAAATGGCTGAAGCGGCAGGGGTTCGTACCAGTTGACGAGACGGCGGCGGGATTCGAGCTTCTGGCAAAGGATCTGGGCGGCATGGGCGGCACCCCGCGGTTCTTGCCAACGGCCCGCGGTGCCAGGGCAGACGCCGAAAAAGGTATCGTGGTCTATTATTCCAACCGCTGCCCTTTCACGGAGTTTCATGTGCGTCAGTCGCTGAAGGACGCCTGTGACCGGCGCGGACTGCCGCTGACCATCCACAAGATCACCTCAAGAGACGAGGCACTGGCCGCGCCGACACCTGCAACGATCTTCAGCCTGTTCGTGGACGGCAACTTCGTGACCACCGATCTGAGCGTCTGTCTGGACAGCAGACTGGACAAGGTGCTGCCCCGCTGAACGGTCGCGCAGACTTCACCTCGGTCGTGTCCAGGGGCGACATCCGGTGCTGGTGAAGAACGACGCGAGGGTTGTGGCGGTCGGCCCCTGCGGTATGCACTGAGGCTTCATGCACTTCGCAAGCGAAAGGCCCCGGGGGTGTCCCGGGGCCTTTCAAGGTTCTTGCCGATCAGTGGGCGTGGCCCTTGTCCCAGTCCTCGCGCTTGGGGAGCTGCTCGAACGTATGCTCGGGCGGCGGCGACGGCAGGGTCCATTCCAGCGTGTCGGCGTATTCGTTCCAGTAGTTCGCACGGGTTTCGCGCTTGCCGGCGAGAAGCGTGTAGAACACGACGCCGATGAAGAACACGAACGAGGCGAAGGAGATGAACGCACCGATCGAGGAGATGTGGTTCCAGTAGGCAAAGGCCTCAGGGTAGTCGATGTAGCGGCGCGGCATGCCCTGGCGGCCCAGGAAGTGCTGCGGGAAGAAGGTCAGGTTCGCACCGATGAACATCATCCAAAAATGCAGCTTGCCCGCCCATTCCGGGTACTGACGGCCCGACATCTTGCCCATCCAGTAATAGATGCCGGCGAAGATCGCGAAGACCGCGCCCAGCGACATCACGTAGTGGAAGTGCGCCACGACATAATAGGTGTCGTGATAGACCCGGTCCACCGGGGCCTGGCTCAGCACCACGCCGGTCACGCCGCCAACAGTGAAGAGGAAGAGGAAACCGAAGGCCCAGAGCATCGGCGTCTTGAACTCGATCGAGCCGCCCCACATTGTGGCGATCCACGAGAAGACCTTGATGCCGGTCGGAACCGCGATGACCATGGTCGCCAGCATGAAGTAGGACTGCTGGGTCAGCGACATGCCGACGGTGTACATGTGGTGCGCCCAGACGACGAAGCCCAGAACACCGATACCGACCATCGCATAGACCATCGGCAGATAGCCGAAAATCGGCTTCTTCGAGAAGGTCGCGATGACGTGGCTGATGATCCCGAAGCCCGGCACGATGATGATGTAGACTTCGGGATGGCCGAAGAACCACAGGATGTGCTGGTAAAGGATCGGGTCACCCCCGCCCGAGGGCGAGAAGAAGGTTGTGCCGAAGTTGCGGTCGGTCAGGAGCATGGTGATCGCACCCGCCAGTACCGGCAGCGACAGCAGGATGAGCCATGCGGTGACGAAGATCGACCAGGCGAACAGCGGCACCTTGTGCAGCGTCATGCCCGGCGCACGCATGTTCAGGAAGGTCGTGATCATGTTGATCGCGCCAAGGATCGACGATGCGCCCGAAACGTGGACCGCGA
>ERZ795053.458-NODE-458-length-52308-cov-20.775898_pt1 | contig 52308 bp, 47 predicted proteins | sample MGYA00375137_ERZ795053 | MGnify/ENA primary metagenome ERZ795053 (study PRJEB30182, sample SAMN05720284) | activated sludge metagenome | isolation source: Anaerobic digester | place: Hong Kong | collected 2014-12-17 ...
CGAATCCGCAGCTCCTTGGGCAGCGCGAACACCATGTTCTCCGGCTCGCCTTCCAACTGTCGCACGTCCCCAGCGCCCAGCTCATGCAATCGCGCGATCACGCCATCAACCAGCAGTTCGGGGGCCGAAGCGCCGGCAGTCACGCCAATCGCCTGCTTGCCCTCCAGCCATTCCGGGTCAATGTGTTCGGCGCCATCGATCAGGTAGGCCGCGATGCACTGTTTTTCAGCCAGTTCGCGCAGGCGATTGGAATTGGAGCTGTTCACCGAACCCACGACTAGGACAAGGTCGCAATGTTCGGCCAGTTCGCGCACTGCGTCCTGGCGATTCTGCGTGGCGTAGCAGATGTCGTCATGGCGCGGCCCCTGGATCGCAGGGAAGCGCTCGCGCAGCGCGGCAATCACATCGAGCGTGTCGTCCACCGACAACGTGGTCTGGGTCGTGAAAGCGAGGTTGTCGGGCTGGTTGACACAAACCGTGGCGACGTCCTCGACGCACTCCACGAGATGGATACGCCCCGCCCCGGCTTCGCGATCCCACTGGCCCATGGTGCCTTCCACTTCCGGATGACCCGCATGGCCGATCAGCACCATGTCGCGACCAGCGCGGCAGTGGCGTGACACTTCCATGTGGACCTTGGTCACCAGCGGACAGGTCGCATCGAACACCTTGAGACCGCGACGATCCGCCTCGCGACGCACTGCCTGCGAAACACCATGCGCCGAGAAGATGACGGTGGCGTCGTCCGGCACTTCGTCCAGTTCCTCGACGAAGACCGCGCCCTTGGCCCGCAGGTCATCGACGACGTAGCGGTTGTGTACGACCTCGTGACGCACGTAGATCGGAGCGCCGAAACTCTCCAACGCACGATTCACGATCTCGATGGCACGATCCACGCCAGCGCAGAATCCGCGCGGATTGGCGAGCAGTATCTTTGGCGCGACACCACTCATGCCGGCTTCCCTTCGTTCTTGTGGAACACGACGCCAAACAACAGCAGCAGCACCGCGCCGACACTGATCGCCGAGTCCGCGACATTGAATGCCGGCCAGTGACTGGCGCCCCAGTAGACATCAATGAAGTCGACGACGTGACCGAGTCGCAAGCGATCGATCAGGTTGCCGAGCGCACCAGCAATCACCAGCGCGAATGGCAACGCGTGGCGCCAGTCGTGGCGCGGGATTTTCCGAAGCCAGAACACCAGCATTCCGCTGATGCCAATGGCCAGCGCCGAGAAGAACCAGCGTTGCCAGCCTGAGGCGTCACTGAGAAAGCTGAAGGCCGCGCCTTCGTTGTAGGTCAGCGTCCAGTTCATCAGGCCGTCGATCACCGGCACCGGCCGCTGGAACTGTAGCGCGCTTTCAGCCCAGACCTTGGTCAGCTGGTCGATGCCGATCAGCAGCACGGACAGTCCCAGCCACGGCAGGGCATTGGCTTCGACGCGGTTCGAGGAACGGCTCATCGTGGCGGTGTGCTCAGAAATAGCGGCGATCCTCGCCCGGGCCATCGACGTTCTCGACGCAGCGACCACACAGCTCCGGATGCGCGGCGTTGCTTCCAACGTCGTCACGTCGGTGCCAGCAACGCACGCACTTGGCGGCGTCGGAGACCGTCACGGCAGCCTTTACGCCACCCAGTCCGGGAATCGGCTCCAGCGTCTGCATCTCGCCCGCACCGTTGCCCAGCTGCACATCTGACACGATGAACAGGAAGCGCAATTCATCGGCCACGGTCGCCACGGAAGCCGGCAGGTTGTCGAAGGACAGGCCGACGTTCGCGTCCAGTGACGAGCCGATCTGCTTGTCCTTGCGCATCGGCTCGATGATCGCCGACAGCTGCGAACGCAGTTCGACCAGCGCCTTCATCGTGTCGTCGCCCAGCGTGGCGTCTGCCGGCAGTTCGTCCAGGCCTTCGTACCAGGTCGCCGAGAATACCGACGCGTCTGTGCGATCCGGCAGGAACGACCAGATTTCCTCGGCGGTGAAGCTCAGCACCGGTGCGATCCAGCGCACCATCGCCTCGACGATGCGATACATCGCGCTCTGCGCCGAACGCCGTCCGCGCGACTCGGTCGGCATGGTGTACAGGCGATCCTTGGTGACGTCGAGGTAGAGCGAGCCCAGTTCGTTGGTGCAGAAGTTCTGCACGGCGCCGACGATGGCGGAAAAATCGTAACGCTCGTAGGCGGACAGGATGCGCGCCTGAAGCTTGGCGGCCTGGTCGACCGCCCACTGGTCGAGTAGCAGCAACTCGCCATTCGGCAGCAGGTGCTGCTTTGGATCGAAACCATCCAGATTGCCGAGCAGGAAACGGCAGGTGTTGCGGATGCGGCGGTAGGCATCACTGCTGCGCTTCAGGATTTCGTCCGACACCGACATCTCGTAGCGGTAGTCGGCCGAGCAGACCCAAAGGCGCAGCACGTCCGCGCCCAGCGAATCCATCACCTTCTGCGGCGCGATCACGTTGCCGATGGACTTGGACATCTTGCGACCGTCGGCATCGACGGTGAAACCGTGCGTCAGGCACTGCTTGTACGGCGCCACGCCGTCCATCGCCACGCCGGTCAGCAGCGAGCTCTGGAACCAGCCGCGATGCTGGTCGGAGCCTTCCAGGTAGATGTCGGCCGGCTTGGCCAGCTCCTCGCGTTGCGCCAACACGGCGTGATGGCTGACACCGGAATCGAACCAGACGTCGAGGATGTCGGTGACCTTCTCGTAGTCGACCGCCTCGGCACCCAGCAGCTCGGCCGGATCGAGGTCATACCAGGCGTCGATGCCGCCCTGCTCCACCTTGTCTGCCGCCTGCTGCATCAGCTCGACCGAGCGCGGGTGCGGCTCGCCCGTGGCGTGGTGGATGAACAGCGCGATCGGCACCCCCCAGGTGCGCTGGCGCGAGATGCACCAGTCCGGGCGCCCGGCGACCATGCCATGGATGCGCTCCTTGCCGAAAGACGGCACCCAGCGCACCGTCTCGATGGCTGCCAGCGCATCGGTACGCAGGTTCGCCTGCTCCATGCCGATGAACCACTGCGGCGTAGTGCGGAAGGCCACCGGCGTCTTGTGCCGCCAGCAGTGCGGATAGCTATGTGGATACTTGGCGAAGGCCAGCAGCATGCCGCGCTCACGCAGGATGTCGACGATCTGATCGTTGGCCTTCCAGATGTGCTGGCCGGCCAGCGGCGGCTCGGCCGGCAGCATTTCGGCGAGGTACACGCCATTGGCGCCGACCGGATTCAACGGCTCGATGCCGTAGAGCTTGCCGACCGCAAAATCCTCCTGACCATGGCCGGGCGCGGTGTGCACGGCACCAGTGCCGTCCTCGACGGTGACGTGGTCGCCAAGGATGATCGGGATATCGCGCTCGTAGAACGGATGGCTGAGCACGAGGTTTTCGAGCTCGGCACCCTTGGCGCGGCCCAGCACTGTCGGCGTTTCGATGCCGTAACGCGCCAGCGCCTTCGTGGCCAGCGCTTCGGCCAGCACCAGCAGGCGCTTGCTGCCATTCGTTTCAGGGCCTTCGACCAGCACGTAGTCGAGCTCCGCGCCCAGCGTCACCGCGAGGCTGGCCGGCAGCGTCCAGGGTGTGGTGGTCCAGATCGGCACGGCAACGGCGAGACACGTGTCGACGCCGAACTTTGCCGCCAATGCCGCACTGTCCTTGGCGTCGTATGCCACATCAACCGCCGGCGACACCTTGTCCTGGTACTCGATCTCCGCCTCGGCCAGCGCCGAGCCGCAGTCGAAACACCAGTGCACCGGCTTCACGCCGCGCTGCAGGTGGCCGTTGTCGATGATCTTCGCCAGCGCGCGCAGCATGTCGGCTTCGTACTTGAAGTCCATGCTCCGATAGGGATTTTCCCAGTCGCCGAGCACGCCGAGGCGCTTGAAGTCACTGCGCTGCTTGTCGATCTGCTCGCTGGCGTACTCGCGGCACTTCTGGCGAAAAGCGACAGCATCAAGCTTCTGCCCGACTTTTCCGAACTTCTTCTCGATGGCGACTTCGATCGGCAGGCCATGGCAGTCCCAGCCCGGCACGTAGGGCGCATCGAATCCGGAGATGCGCTTGGACTTCACCACCACGTCCTTGAGGATCTTGTTCACCGCGTGGCCGATGTGGATCTCGCCGTTGGCATACGGCGGGCCGTCATGCAGCACGAAGCGCGGACGTCCCTGCTGCGCCTTCTGCAGGCGCGCGTAGCGTCCTTCGGCTTCCCACTCGGCGAGCATGTCGGGCTCGCGCTTGGGCAGCTCGCCGCGCATCGGGAAATCAGTCTGCGGCAGGTTGATGGTGGCCTTGTAATCCATGCTCACACGAACTCCAGTGCTTCAGTGCGTCGTCGACGCCGTTTCGCTTGTAGGGGAATGGGATGGGGATGATTTGTCGCCGGGCAAGGCGATGCCGAGGATGCGACGCGCTTCGGCAGCATCGCGATCCATCTGCTCGACCAGGCTCGGCAGGTCGTCGAACTTTTCCTCGTCGCGAAGCTTGGCGACGAACTCGACCTCGATCAGCCGTCCGTAGAGGTCGCCATCGAAGTCGAAAAGGTGCGCTTCCAGCAGGGTTTCCTTGCCGTTGACCGTTGGCCGTGTGCCCAGGCTGGCAACGCCGGGCCAGGGTTTCCCGTCCACACCATGCACGCGTACCACGAAGATGCCGCCCAGCGCCGATGCCCGCCCATGCAGCGACAGGTTGGCGGTGGGATAGCCGAGTTCACGACCCAGCTGCTGGCCGCGGATCACCCGACCTGACATCGCATAAGGCCGACCCAGCAGTTCGGCGGCAGTATCCAGATCGCCCGCACCAAGCCGCTCACGGATACGCGAACTGCTGATGCGCTGCTCGTCGATCTCCACGGGCGACAACACCGACACGGCAAAGCCCAGCTCGTCACCCAGCCGCTCCAGCAAACTGGCGTCGCCGGCACGGCGATGGCCGAAGCGGAAGTCCTGGCCGATCCACACCTCCTTGGCGCACAGTCGATCGCAGAGCACCCGCTGCACGAAGTCCTCCGGCGACAGCGCGGCGAGATGGGCGTTGAAGCGCAGCAGGCCAATGATGTCGAGACCGGCGTCACGAAGCAGCTCGATCTTTCGCCGCGGCCACAACAGGCGAGCCGGCGGATCATTGCGGCCAAAATACTCGCGCGGCAGTGGCTCGAAACTCAGCAATGTGGCGTCGAGGCCCTTCTCGCGGGCACGGGCAAGCGCGCGGCCGATCAGCGCACGGTGGCCCAGATGCAGACCGTCGAAAGCGCCAATACAGACCACGCTGCCCCGGGGACTGACCGCCTCCCCTTCGACGTCTCTAAACAGCCTGCTCATTGGCGCGAATTATAGAGGGTTTTGCTCGCGGCCCGCTGACGGGACGGGGCTGCAAGCAGCCTTCTTCAGAACTGATCCGGCGTTCTCTGGAAGGATCAATCCAACATGCCCGGCGATGCATCAGCCCAACTGCCGACGGCGGAAGCCGCTGCCGAACAGCGCGCCGGCGAATACCAGCGCGGCGGCGGCAACCAGTGCGAACAGACGTGCAACGCGCTCCCAGGCGGTCCATGGGCTCCAGTCCGGCCATTGACCGTTGGCCCAGATCAGCAACGCGGCCATGGCAGCACCCGCCAGCAAAAGCCGAAGGAGGTAGGCCAACCAGCCCGGTCGCGCCCGATACCGCCCTTCCCGCTTCAGGTGCCGCCACAGCTGCGCGGCATTCAGCCATCCGGCAAGCCCGCTCGCCAGCGCCAGACAGGCGTGGGCGCCCGGTACTTTCGCCATGGCATCGAGCCAGCCGTCGCTGTTCGCCATGGACTCGGCACCGATGTCAGTCAGGGATAGCACCAGGCCGAGCAACAAGACGGTGAAGAACGCGTTGGCGAGCAGCGATACGACGGCCGCCTTGACCGGCGTGCGTGTGTCCTGGCGCGAGTAGAAGGCCGGTGCCAGCACCTTGACCAGCAGGAACGCCGGCAGTCCCAGCGACAGGCCCGCCAGGCTCAGCGCTGCCATCTTCGAATCGGTGGCGCCGAACTCACCGTACTGGAACATCGCGGCGTAGATCGGCCCACCGGCGAGGATCAACCCGAGGCTGGCCGGCACCGCGACCAGCAGACAGGTACGCAGCGCCCAGTCGAGCCCGTCCGAGAAGCCATCAGCATCATCGGCACTGTGTTTGCGCGACAGGTGCGGCAGGATCACCGTGCCGATGGCCACGCCAAACATACCCAGCGGGAACTCCATCAGGCGGTCGGAGTAATACAGCCAGGTCACGCTGCCGGACATCAGCAGCGACGCCACCAGCGTGTCGAACAGCAGGTTGACCTGCGCCACCGACGAACCGAACAGCGTCGGCAACATCAACTTGAGGATGCGTCGGACGCCGGCATGGGCGGCACCCCAGCGTGGGCGTGGCAGCAGGCCGAGCTTCATCAGCGCTGGAATCTGCACCAGTAGCTGCAGGATGCCTGCCGCCAGCACGCCCCAGGCCAGCGCCATTTCCGGCTGCGCCATGCGCGGCGCCAGCCCCAGCGCGGCGGCGATCAGGGCGATGTTCAGCAGCACCGGCGTCAGCGCCGGCAGCGCGAACCGGTTGAAACTGTTGAGAATTCCGCCTGCGAGCGCCGTCAGCGAAATGAAGAACAAGTAGGGGAAAGTCAGCCGCAGCATGGAACTGGCCAGCGCGTGCTGCTCGCCACCCGTCTCGAAGCCTGGCGCGAAGATCCGGATCACCCAGGGCGCCAGCAGGATGCCGACACCGGTGACCAGCAGCAGTACCGCCGCCAGTGTTCCAGTGACGCTGTCGATCAGTTGCTTCAGCGCGGCGCGATCCTGCTTTTCCCGGTATTCCGCCAGCACCGGCACGAAGGCCAGCGAGAACGAGCCTTCGGCGAACAGGCGGCGCATGAAATTCGGTATGCGGAAGGCGACGAAAAAAGCATCCATCGCTGGCCCGGCACCGAAGGCCCGGGCGAACACCAGATCTCGAACAAAACCCAGTATTCGCGAGGCCAGCGTCATGCTGCTGACGGTCAAGGTGGAGCGCATCAATGCCACGCCGGCACCTCGCGATCACTGGCATCTGCAGCGATACCCTCAAACCCGCCGAAAAACATGCACCTACGCATTGACTCTGCCCCGACAGTCCCGCATAATTCCGCTTCTTTATCCGCAGCAATCCAGATTTCCGGAGCACAATAGTGGCAAACATCAAGTCCGCCAAGAAGCGCGCCCGTCAGTCCGAGGTCCGTCGCGCCCGTAACGCCAGCGCGCGCTCGATGATGCGCACCGCAGTCAAGAAGGTCGTCAAGGCGCTGGACGCCAACGACGTCGCCGCCGCTGAAGCCGCCTTCGTGGCCGCGCAGCCGCTGCTCGATCGTTTCAGCAGCCGTGGCCTGATCCACAAGAACAAGGCTGCGCGTCACAAGAGCCGCCTGAACGCCCGCATCAAGGCGCTCAAGACTGCCTGAGTCATCTCGACATGAGTCAGCCGGCGACCTCGGTCGCGCGGTCGCGAAAAAGCCGGCCTTCGCCGGCTTTTTTGTTGCCTGTCGAAAATTGATTGGCATCGTATGGGAAAGCATGTCGCGCAGGTATCGCCGACAAGCCAGACAGGTGCTAGACCGGATCGCCTTCAAGCCCGCCCTGCTCACGCCAGGCGCGATGCTCGGCCTCTGCGGCACTCTCTCCCGCCTGCGCCAGGGCATCGGCACGCAGTTGGTCGAGGAACTCCATCACTCGCAGCGTGACGATTTCCGTGCCCTCGCGACTGATCGCCGAGATCGGGAACCACGGCGCCTTCCAGTCGAGTCCGCCAATGATGCGGTCAATGGTCGCCTGCCGTTCTTCCTCCGGCAAAAGGTCCAGCTTGTTCAGCAGCAGCCAGCGCGGACGCTCCACCAGCTCCGGATCAAACTTGGCCAGTTCCTGCTCGATGGCGCGCACCTGCTCCACCGGGTCGCTGCCATCCATCGGCGCGACATCCACGACATGCAGCAGCAGTCGATTACGCTGCACGTGCTTGAGGAACAGCGCGCCAAGACCGGCGCCTTCAGCCGCACCCTCGATCAGTCCGGGAATATCGGCCACGACGAAGCTGCGGTGCTGCTCGATTCGAACAACGCCAAGATTCGGATACAGCGTGGTGAACGGGTAGTCGGCCACACGCGGTGTCGCCGCCGAGATCGCGCGGATGAAGGTCGACTTGCCGGCATTCGGGAAGCCCAGCAGGCCCACGTCAGCCAGCAGCTTCAGTTCCAGCTTGATCTCGCGATGCTCGCCCGGCGTGCCCGGCGTTGCCTTGCGTGGCGCGCGGTTGGTCGAACTCTTGAAATTGATGTTGCCGCGACCACCGAGACCACCCTGCGCAACCAGCAAGCGCTGGCCATGACGAACCAGGTCGCCAATCACTTCATCGGTGTCGAGATTGGTGATGACCGTACCCACCGGCACCTTGATCACTACGTCATCGCCACCGCGCCCGAAACGCTGCTGGCCCATGCCGTTCTGGCCACGCTGCGCCTGGAAACGGCGCTGATGGCGAAAATCGACCAGCGTATTCAGGTTCTCGTCGGCCTCCAGCCAGACGCTGCCACCGTTGCCGCCGTCGCCACCATCCGGGCCACCAAAGGGCACGTACTTTTCGCGGCGGAAGCTGACGCAGCCGTTGCCGCCATCACCGGCAGCGACGTGGATTTCGGCTTCATCGACTAGTTTCATGACAACGGGCTCGAAGTTTTGAGTGACGAATGCGTCGCGGCCTTCACGCCGGGACAGTGTAGCGGCCCACGGAGTCAAACCGCTGGCCAGATCTGGCAGCGACAAGGCAGGGTATTGCCGCCAATAACAAAAAGCCCCGCCGAAGCGGGGCTTTCTGCAAGCCTGTGGAGGCTGAAGAATCCGCTAGCGGATGTCCGTCGTGATCAGGCCTCGGCCTTCACGCTGACGGTGCGGCGCTTGTTGGCGCCCTTCACGCTGAAATCGACGGTGCCGTCGACCAGTGCGAACAGGGTGTGATCACGACCGAGACCAACGCCCGGACCCGGATGGAACTGGGTGCCACGCTGGCGAACGATGATGTTACCGGCCTCGACTGCCTGGCCGCCGTACAGCTTGACGCCCAGGTACTTCGGGTTGGAATCGCGACCGTTGCGGGTGGAACCGCCTGCCTTTTTATGTGCCATGACTGATTACTCCTGCTCGGCCTGCTCGGTTTTCTCGGCCTTCTTCTTGGCGGGGGCCTTCTTCTTGGCCGCGCCACCGATGCCGGTGATTTCGATTTCGGTGTAGTACTGACGGTGGCCCATCTGCTTGCGATGGTGCTTGCGACGACGGAACTTGATGATGCGGACCTTCTCGCCGCGACCATGGCTCTTCACCACGGCGCTGACCTTGGCGCCATCAATCGTCGGCGCGCCGACGGTGACGGACTCGCCGTCGCCCATCATCAGAACCTGGTCAATCTCAAAATTGGCGCCCTCTTCCAGGTCGAGCTTCTCGACGCGGAGGTACTCGCCTTCCATCACGCGGTACTGCTTACCGCCAGTGACAATGACTGCGTACATGTTGTGTCCTCTGTAGTTATTCTCTGCGGGAGGCTGGCGCCTAATCGGCGCATTGCCAGACCAGACCGCCGCCGCATGGACTGCGTCTCGGACGTCGAAAAAGCACGAACGACCGGCACAGAAGCGGAATTATAGCTGCTGATTTCTTTCCGGGTCAATCACTTGGCCTACCAAGAATGAGCGGCCGGCAGCATTCCGGAAACGGACCTGTGGCACGGGTCGGAAACAACTGCCCTGCTACACTGATCGTTTCGATTCGAGCCCCTGGCGGGCACAGCGAACCCATGGAAGAGATCCGCATTCGCGGCGCGCGAACGCACAACCTCAAGAACGTCGACATCGACCTGCCGCGCAACCGGCTGATCGTGATCACTGGCCTGTCCGGCTCCGGCAAGTCCTCGCTGGCCTTCGACACCATCTACGCCGAGGGCCAGCGCCGCTATGTCGAGTCGCTGTCGGCCTACGCGCGGCAGTTCCTGAGCGTGATGGAAAAGCCTGACCTCGACCACATCGAAGGGTTGAGCCCGGCAATCTCCATCGAGCAGAAGTCGACCTCGCACAATCCTCGATCCACCGTCGGCACCATCACCGAGATCTACGACTACCTGCGCCTGCTCTACGCCCGCGTCGGCACGCCGCGCTGCCCGGAGCACAACTTCCCGCTGGCCGCGCAGACCGTCAGCCAGATGGTCGACCAGGTGCTGACCATGGATCCGGAGCGCCGCTACATGCTGCTGGCGCCGGTCGTGCGCGAGCGCAAGGGCGAGCACGTACAGGTATTCGAGCAGCTGCGCGCGCAGGGCTTCGTTCGCGCCCGCGTGGACGGCGAACTGGTCGAGCTGGATACCATTCCGCAACTCAGCCTGCGACAGAAGCACTGCATTGACGCCGTCGTCGATCGTTTCCGTCCCCGCGCCGAGCACCAGCAGCGCCTGGCCGAGAGCTTCGAGACCGCGCTGAAGCTGGGCGATGGCCTCGCCATCGTTGCCGACATGGACGACAGCGATGCCGCGCCAGTGCTGTTCTCGTCCAAGTTCAGCTGCCCGGAATGCGACTACTCGCTGCCGGAGATGGAGCCACGGCTGTTCTCGTTCAACAGTCCGGTCGGCGCCTGCCCGACCTGCGACGGTCTCGGCGTCAGCCAGTATTTCGATCCGTCTCGCGTGGTGATCCACCCGGAGCTGAGCCTCGCCGCCGGCGCGGTACGTGGCTGGGATCGCCGCAACCACTACTACTTCCAGCTGATCGCAGCCCTGGCCAAGCACTACTACTTCCATCTCGACACGGCGTGGAACGAGCTGCCCGAGAACATCCAGGAAGCCGTCCTGCACGGCAGCAATGGCGAGCCGATCACCTTCACCTACGTCACCGAAGGCGGCACGCGCAGCCAGCGCAAGCATCCGTTCGAGGGCGTCATTCCGAATCTTGAGCGCCGCTATCGCGAAACCGAATCGCCGACGGTGCGTGAGGAGCTCAGCAAGTACATCAGCCAGCGTGCCTGCGTGGAATGCGGTGGACAGCGACTCAACCGTTCCGCACGGCACGTGTTCGTCGATGACCGCAACCTGCCAAGCCTGACCGCCCTGCCGATCGACGAGAGCCTCGGATTCTTCAGCGGGCTGGAGCTAGCAGGCTGGCGCGGCGAGATCGCTCGCAAGATCGTCAAGGAAATCCGCGAGCGACTGAGCTTCCTGGTTGATGTCGGCCTGGACTACCTGACGCTGGATCGTCAGGCCGATTCGCTATCGGGTGGAGAGGCGCAGCGTATCCGGCTGGCCTCACAGATCGGCGCAGGCCTGGTCGGCGTGATGTACGTGCTTGACGAGCCCAGCATCGGCCTGCACCAGCGCGACAACGAGCGCCTGCTTGGCACCCTGACCCGACTGCGCGATCTCGGCAATACGGTGATCGTCGTCGAGCACGACGAGGACGCGATCCGCCAGGCTGACCACATCGTCGACATCGGCCCGGGCGCCGGCGTGCATGGCGGCGAAATCGTCGCGCAGGGCCAGCTTGAGGACATCCTCGCCAGCGAGCGTTCGCTGACCGGCGACTACCTGTCCGGCCGCCGCGAAATCGCCGTACCCAAGCAGCGCAATCTGCCCGATCCGAAGCTGATGCTGCACCTCAACGGCGCCAGCGGAAACAACCTGAAGAACGTCGACCTGGCGATTCCGTCGGGTCGCTTCGTCTGCGTTACCGGTGTATCCGGCTCCGGCAAGTCGACGCTGATCAACGACACGCTGTACCGCATCGCCGCCAACGAGCTGAACGGCGCCAGCCACACGCCGGCGCCCTATCGCAGCATCGACGGCATGGACCTGTTCGACAAGGTCGTGGACATCGACCAGTCGCCGATCGGGCGCACGCCGCGAAGCAATCCGGCGACCTACACCGGCCTGTTCACGCCGCTGCGCGAGCTGTTCGCGCAGGTGCCGGAATCGCGCGCCCGCGGCTACGCGCCGGGGCGCTTCAGCTTCAACGTGCGTGGGGGTCGCTGCGAGGCCTGCCAGGGCGATGGCCTGATCAAGGTGGAGATGCACTTCCTGCCCGACGTCTACGTGCCCTGCGACGTCTGCCACGGCAAGCGCTACAACCGCGAGACGCTGGAAATCCTCTACAAGGGCTACACCATCCACGACGTGCTGGAGATGACCGTCGAGGACGCGCTGGGCCTGTTCGACGCCATTCCGCCGATTGCACGCAAGCTGGAAACGCTGATGGACGTGGGCCTGAGCTACATCAAACTCGGCCAGAGCGCGACCACGCTTTCCGGCGGCGAGGCACAGCGCGTGAAGCTGTCGCGCGAGCTGTCGCGTCGCGATACCGGGCGCACGCTGTACATCCTCGACGAGCCCACCACCGGCCTGCATTTCCACGACATCGAGCACCTGCTGCTGGTGCTGCATCGCCTGCGCGACGACGGCAACACGGTCGTCGTCATCGAGCACAATCTCGACGTGATCAAGACCGCCGACTGGATCGTCGATCTCGGCCCGGAAGGTGGCCATCGCGGTGGCCAGATCATCGCCGAAGGCACGCCGGAGGAGCTCGCCGCCAATCCCGACTCGCACACCGGTCGGTTCCTCGCTCGACTGCTGCCGGATGCGAAAGCAGCGCCGGCGGCAAGGAAGAAGCCCGCGGCGAAAAAACCAGCCGCCCGCAAGAAAGCCGCCAGCAAGAATTCCAAGAACGCCGCATGAGCAGCTCCGACGCCAACCGCGAACATCTGCAGCGCAGCGTCATCGACGTGCGCTGGGGCGACATGGATGCCTTCAACCACGTCAACAACGCGACCTACCTGCGCTACATCGAGCAGGCCCGCATCGAGTGGTTCGAATCGCTGGGAGACGTGTGGCTGACCGATAGCATCGCACCGATCATGGCAGCGGCGCAGGTCAACTACCGTCGTCCCATCGAGTATCCGGCGAAGGTCGTCGTCGATCTCTTTGCCGACAAGCGCGGCTCCAAGAGCATGACGCTGGGCCACCGGATCAGCGACGCAAAGGATCCGGACTGCGTCTATGCCGATGGCGACGTGGTGATTGTCTGGATTGATCGCGCCAGCGGGAAAAGCGTGCCACTGCCGGCTTTCGCCCAGCCACCAGCTTCCTGAACAGGCGAGAACACGATGAGACTGCTGATCGTGGAGGATTCGGACACCTTGTCGGATACCCTGCGGCAGCGCATGGCGCAGGCAGGCTACGCCAGCGACATCGCCGAAGATGGCATGAAAGCCCTGGCCTTTCTGCGCGAGTACGAATACGACGCCGTGATACTGGATCTGATGCTGCCGCGCCTTGACGGCTTTGGCGTGTTGCAGCAGATCCATGATCGCCCCGATGCCGCCCCGGTGCTGGTGCTGTCCGCGCGCGACCAGGTCCAGGACCGGGTACGCGCCCTGGATGCCGGCGCCGACGACTATCTGGTCAAGCCGTTCTCGTTGGACGAACTGCTGGCCCGCCTGCGAGCCCTCGTGCGGCGCCCCAGCCAGCGCGAAACACCAGTCCTTCGACATGGGCCACTTGCAATCGACCCACGTATCCGCGCGGCGCACTTCGACGGGAGGGAGCTGTCGCTGACGCCGAAGGAGTACGCACTGCTGGAACTGCTGGTCCGGCAACGTGGCCACGTACTGTCCCGCGCACAGATATTCGAGCACCTCTATGATGCGCAGAGCGACGCCTCGGACAAGGTAGTGGAAGTGATCGTCAGCACGCTGCGCGGCAAGCTCAATGCCGCTGGCGCCACCGAGCTGATCCAGACCCGCCGCGGTTTCGGCTACGTCGTCAACTGAGCACTGCACGGAGCCCGCCTTGAGCGCAGCCCATTCCGACATCGCACCGACACGCTTGTGGTCGATGCGCCGCCGCCTCACCGGCAGCCTGCTGGCGACGGTGGGGCTGGTGCTGGTGCTGCTGTTCGTGGTGATCGACCGCTGGGTGGATCGCGAAATCTACGAACGACTGGACTTCACCCTGCTGCAACGGGCAAAAGCCCTCTCGCATGCCTTCGAACGACGCACGCCAGCGCAGCTGGAGCACATGGTGCAGGACTTCGATCCGGGTGGTCATACCGAGTTCTTCACCGTGTTCGGGCGGCAGGGACAGGTCGTGCTGCTCTCCGCCAACAGCAGGGGCAGTCCGCTGCCCTCGGGAGACAGCAGCGAGGGCACACCGCGATTCTTTGATGTCAGCCTTCCCGACGGCCATGCTGGACGCGCGCTGGCCACCCGCCTGCCCGACCATGAGGACGGCACGGACTCCCAACTGCTGGTGATCGCCACCGAGCGCGCCAGCTGGGACCAGGCCGAACGCCACATCCACTTCGCCCTGCTGGGTGCGGTGTTTGCCGCACTGGCGCTGGTTGTGGGCATCGGTTTGCTGGTCATGAATCACGTGTTTTCGGTATTGCGTGGTGCCAGCGTCGAGGTGGAACGACTGGACGCCGATGCACCACTGCAACCCATCGGCGACGAATTCCCGCGCGAGCTGCAGCCTTTCGCCAAAGCCTTCAACACCGGCATCGAGCGCCTTTACGACGCTATCCAGCGCGAGCGTCGTTTCTCCCGCGACGTCGCCCATGAACTGCGCACGCCACTGGCGGAAATCCGAGCCAGCGCGGAACTGGCACTGAGCAACGAGCCATCGGCAGCGCTGAAGAGCAGCCTCGCCAACACCGTCGAGGCGAGCAAACGCATGCAGCGCAGCATCGATACGCTGCTGTTGCTGGCGCGACTGGAATCCGGGCAGGAAAAACCCTCGCTGGACCCCTTCGATCTCGGCCAGATGCTCAATCAAATGATCGAGGCGCTGGCTGGTGTCGCTGGCCGTCGAGATATCAGAGTCGATACCGAAACCCCAGCCTCGGCCTGGGTCAGCAGCGACCTCGGCATCGTCGAGCGCATCAGCTCCAACCTGCTGCGCAACGCCATCGACTATGCGCCCAAGGGCGACCGGGTTGGCTGCCGCCTCCAGCAAGATGAGGCTGGCTGGTGGCTCGAAGTCAGCAACGTCGCACCATCGCTGCAGGCCGAAGACCTTCGCCAGTTCGGTCAGCGCTTCTGGCGCAAGCAGAGCGAAGGCGGCACGGTCGAGCATACTGGGCTTGGGCTGGCGCTCAGTTTCGGCCTGGCCAAGGTGCTCGACATCCCCCTGCACTTCTCGCTTGACGGGCGGCGACTGACCGCCCGTTTCGGGCCCTTGCCCGCGATCTGAGCCGGGTTCAGTCCCCGGCAGGCACGCGCCGGGGTTTTCCAAAGCGAATCCAAAGTTTCGCCCGTCATGCTGGCTGCATGTCCGACTACGGAAGCAGCTGCCATGAATGCATTGCGTGATCGCCGTCAGGAAAACGCCTGCTTGCCCGGGAGGGTCCGGTGATGCGATCTCCGACGCCCGCCTCTTCCGCCCGTTCCAGCCGTCTCGTCATTGGCGGCATCGCCGTCGTCATCATCGCCGCGCTGGCGTGGTGGCTGTGGCCTGCCGCTGAAGCACCGGTTGAAGATTCGCCGTCCGCGACCGTCAATATCGTCGATGGTCGTCTGCGACTCACCACCAACCAGATGCGCCTGCAGGGCATCACGTCCGCGCCGGTTGAACCGGCGACACATATCCCGGTGCCCGGACTTCCGGCACAAAGCGCGCCACCGCTGGCCTCCAGCGCACAGGTCGTCACGCCCTACGCCGGCGTAGTCACCCGAATCCTGGTCGATGAAGGCGGCAACGTCGAAGCCGGGCAGCCGCTGGCCCAGGTACGCAGTCGCGAGCTGCTGACCGCGCAGAATGACCTCACCCGCGCGCGCGCCGAGGCCGAGGCCGCGCGACGCCAGGCCGAACGCGACGCCAAGCTGCTCGCCGAAGGCATCATCGCCGCCGCACGCGCCGAGCAGAGCCGCGCCCGCGCCGATGCCGCACAGGCAACCTACCGTCAGGCATCTGGCGCCATGACCCAGCTGAGCGTGGTCAGCGATGGCCAGCCCGGCGAATACGCGCTGCTGGCACCAATGTCCGGTGTCGTGATGCAGCGGCGGATCGCCCCCGGCGAGGCGCTGGAGGAAATGCAGCCCGCCTTCGTGATCGCCGAACCCGGTCGCCTCGACATCAACGTCCGAGTGCCAATCCGCTATCGAAGCGAGCTGAGGCCCGGGCTCGAAGTCGAACTGCCGGATGGCAGCCGCGCCCAGGTGGCGGCCATCAGCGCCGACACCGACCCGGGCAGCCAGACGCTCCGGGTGCGGGCGACGCTGGAAGGCAACAGCGGCTTCCTCCCCGGACAGCAGTTCAGCGTCATCCTGTGGCTGGATGCGCCGGAAGGCAGCGTGACGATTCCCAGCAGCGCGCTGGTGACGTCCAGTAGCGGCCAGGCCGTATTCCGGCTGGACGAGGGCCAGATCGGCCGCGTCGCCATCGACCACGACCTCGGCGGCGATGACCGCATCCGCGTGGTGCAGGCTTCCGGCCTCGCCCCGGGCATGGACGTGGTCACCAGCGGTACGTCGACGCTCAAGTCGATGATCCCGGCGGAGTAAGGCCATGCTCAGCCGCCTGATCGAATTCTCGCTACGGCAACGGGTGCTTGTGCTGCTGGCCTCGCTGGGCATCGCCGTTGCCGGCGCCATGGCCTTTCTGCAACTGCCGATCGACGCCTATCCGGACATTTCCCCGACCCAGGTGAAGCTGATCCTGAAGGCTCCCGGCATGACGCCCGAGGAAGTCGAATCGCGCGTGATCACGCCACTGGAAATGGAGTTGCTGGGCGTGCCGCGCGGCGTGATGCTGCGCTCCACCGCCAAGTACGCCATTGCCGACATCACCCTGGATTTCAGCGAGGGCACCGACATCTACTGGGCCCGACAGCAGGTGGCCGAGCGCTACGCCAACGTCTCCGGCGACCTGCCTGGCGGCGTCAACGGCGGCCTGGCGCCAATCTCCACGCCGCTTTCCGACGTCTACATGTTCACCATCGAGGGCGGTGGCCTGAGCCTTGCCGAACGCCGCACGCTGCTCGACTGGACCCTGCGTCCCGCACTTCGCACGATCCCCGGTGTCGCCGATGTCAACGTGCTTGGCGGCATGGCGCGCAGTTTCGTGGTGGTGCCGGATCGTGCCCGCCTGTCGGCTGCCGGCCTGCATTTCCGTGACCTCGCCGACGCCGTGGAGCGCAACAACCGCAACGACGGCGCCGGTCGCCTCGATGCGGGCGAAGACACGCTGATCGTGCGCGTGGAAGGAGCGCTCAGAACCCCCGAAGACATCCGCGGCATCGTGGTGCGTTCCGGCTCCACGCCGGTGCGCATTGGCGACGTGGCCGACGTCCGCATCGAAGCACTGACCCGCTACGGCTCGGTGGGTCGCGACGGCGTTGGCGAAGCCGTGGAAGGCATCGTGGTCGCCCTGCGCGGCACCGATGCCTCCAAGCTGGTGAAGGCCGTGCAGCAGCGTCTCGACGAAATGACGCCAACGCTGCCGCCCGGGGTCGAGATCGTGCCCTTCTATGATCGCAGCGTGCTGATCACCCGGGCGGTCAGCACCGTCGAAGACGCACTGATCGAAGCCTCCGTGCTGGTCATCGTGTTGCTCCTGCTGTTCCTCGGCGAGCTGCGCGCCGCGGTCGTGGTGGCGCTGATGCTGCCCTTCGCCGCACTCGGCACCTTCCTGCTGATGCGCTGGACCGGCATGAGCGCCAACCTGATGAGCCTGGGCGGCCTCGCCATCGCCATCGGCATGCTGGTCGATGCGGCCGTGGTGGTGGTGGAAAACACCGTCAGCCGGCTCGATCCGCACGCGCCGGGAGCGCACCTGCCGCGACTGCACCGGGTCTTCGTGGCCGCGCGCGAGGTCGCCATGCCGGTGGCTTCGGGCATCCTGATCATCTGCCTTACCTTCATGCCGCTGCTCACCCTGCAGGGTCTGGAAGGCAAGCTGTTCGCACCGGTCGCCCTGACCATCGTGTTCGCCCTGGGCGCTTCGCTGCTGCTGTCGCTGACACTGGTGCCAATGCTGTCCTCGGTGATGTTGCGCGAACGCGAACACAGCGAGCCCTGGCTGATGCGCCAGCTCGACCGCGTCTACCGCCCGTTGCTGGACGGCGCCCTGGCGCATCCCATGCGCGCCGTCGCCGCAGCGGTTCTGGCGCTGCTTGTCGGCCTGCTTGCCTACTTCGCCACCGGCAAGACCTTCATGCCGACCATGGACGAAGGCGACATCCTGCTGCAGCTGCAAAAGCCGCCGGCCATTGGCCTTGCTCGATCCGGTGAAATTGATCTGGCCGTGCAACGCGCCATCGCCGACCGCGTACCCGAGGTCCGGCACACCATTGGCCGCGTCGGTTCCGACGAACTCGGCCTCGACCCCATGGGCCTCAACGAGACCGACCTGTTCATGCAGCTCACGCCAATCGACGAATGGCGCAAGCCGGACAAGGAGTGGCTTGCCGGCGAGATCCGCAAGGTCATGGCCGACTTCCCCGGCATCGAGTTCGGCTTCACCCAGCCGATCGAAATGCGCGTCTCGGAAATGCTGACCGGCAGCCGCGGCGACCTCGCCATCAAGGTGTTTGGTCCGGATCTCGATACGCTGGGCGGCCTGGTGCAGCGCATCGCCGCCACGCTGGAGAAGGTGCCCGGTGCGCAGGACGTGCTGACCCAGGCCACCGATGGCGTCGAGTACCTGCAGGTCAACGTCGACGAGCAGGCCGTGGGCCGCGCCGGCCTGTCGGTAACCGATGTCCAGGACGAGCTGCGAGCCCAGCTGGAAGGCGTGTCCGCCGGCATGGTCATCGAGCCCGGACGTCGTACGCCGATCCTGATTCGCGGCGATACCGACCTGCGCGGCTCGGCATCGCGTTTCGGTGCCATGTCGATTGCCCGTGGTGACGACGGTGAGATTCCGCTCAGCGCGCTCGCGCAGATCGACACCACTTCCGGACCGGTCAAGGTCAGCCATGAACAGGGCTCGCGATTCGCGCTGGTGCAGGCCAACGTCAGCGGCCGCGACCTCGTGGGTTTCGTCGAGGAAGCCAAGCTCGCCGTGGCGCGCGAAGTCACTCTCCCGCCCGGCTACCGGCTGGCATGGGGCGGACAGTTCGAGAACCAGCAGCGTGCCGCCGCCCGCCTGGGGCTGGTGGTGCCGGTGGCGCTGGGCCTGATCTTCGTCGTGCTGTTCATGACCTTCGGCTCCGCCCGCCAGGCACTGCTGATCCTCGGTAATGTGCCGTTTGCGCTGGTTGGCGGCATCGTCGCACTGTGGCTGGCCGGGCAATACCTGTCGGTGCCAGCTTCAGTGGGCTTCATCGCCCTGCTGGGCATCGCCGTGCTCAACGGCCTGGTGCTGATGACCTACTTCAACCAGCTGCATGCACTGGGCCTGCCGATCGACCAGGTGGTGCGCGAAGGCGCACTGCGGCGCCTGCGTCCGGTGCTGATGACGGCCACCATCACCGCCTTTGGACTGGTCCCGCTGCTGCTGGCCAGTGGTCCCGGTTCGGAAATCCAGCGTCCGCTCGCCATCGTCGTGATCGGTGGGCTGGTCTCGTCCACGGCGCTGACCCTGCTGCTGTTGCCACTGCTCTATCGCCGCTACGGCCAGCCGTCGCAAACGACCGGCCTGCCCGCTGCCAGGAGTTGATGCCATGAGCGAATATGTACGCCTGATTCTGAATTTCCCGCCCTCGCTGGAAAGCAGCGTGACCGAGGTGTTGAGCGATGATCCGTCGCTGCCCGGCTTCACCCTGCTCCATGCCGAAGGCCACAGCAGCAACTTCGCCCACGCCTCGGCCAGCGAGCAGGTCCGCGGCCGCATCGAGCGCCGCGTTCTGTGGATCGTGATCGAAAATGATCGCCTGCAGGAAGTCCTGGACCTCCTTCGCCAGCACGTCGCCTCGCACGACGTACGCTGGTGGACCGAGCCCGTCAGCGCATTCGGGAGGTTGGCATGAAACGCTTACTGGCAAGTTCCCTGCTCGGCGCGGCTTTCGCATCCACTGCCATTGCCACAGCCGGCAGTGCATCTGCACAAGCTTATCTGCCGCCCGACGAGCTGATAGAGGCCGCCCTGCGCGGACAGCCTGAAGTGCGTGCCGCCGCCGCGCAGGTGGAAATGGCGCGCGCCGAAGCCAGAGCCCTGTCCGTGGGCAGTCATGAGTTCTCGGCCACGGTGACGCCGCTGCGCCGAAATGTCGATGGCGCGGGCCACTACCAGGAATGGGAGTTCCAGCTCGAACGGCGCATCCGCCTGCCCGGCAAGGCGCGCCTTGACCGGGAAATTGGCAGCCACGGCGTGGCTGCCGCCGAGCTGCGCTTCGATGACGCCGAACACATGGCGGCACGGCAGCTGCTGTCACGCTGGATGGCCTGGTTGCGCAGTGGCCTGGTCGCCGACGAAATGGCCGCGCAAGCCACACTCATGGGCAAGGAAGTAGCGACACTGAAGCGCCGCGTCGAGATGGGCGATGCCGCACAGCGGGAGCTGGAACTGCTGGAAGCAGAACAGGCGCAGCTTCGGGCCGAAGCGATCAGCGCACGTGCCGCCGCCGACATGGCGACGCAGGCCTTGAGCGGCGAATTCCCGCAGATTCCGCTGCCGTCTCGCCTGCCTGAGCTGCCAGCGCCCGAGCTGCTTGCCGAGGGCGCCCAGCACTGGCGTGAGCTGATCATCCAGCGCAGCCACGAGATCGCAGCCTCGCGCGAGGACTTCGGCCGCCAGCAACGGGTTGCCGATCGCGCGCTGGCAGAGCGCCACGCGGACCCTTCCGTTGGCATCCGCGTGCTGAACGAGTTGGGTGGCGCCGAGCAGGCGGTGGGGCTGGTGCTCAACCTGCCGTTTGGCGGGAGCCACCGCAGCGCGCTCGCCGCTCGCGAGCGTGCCAATGCCGATGTCTTCGAAGCCGAGCTCGCTTCCGTTACCCGCATGATCGAACTGGAAGCCCGCCAGACCACCCAGGCCGTCGAACAGCTGCATGCCCGCTGGCAAGCGCGCTACCAGGCCCTGGCCGCGATGCAGCGGGCCAGCGAACGAACGCGTCGCGCCTGGGAACTGGGCGAAGCGGATCTCAGCGAATACCTGCTGGCCCAGCGCAACCACCGCCAGGCCCAACTGGACGAAACCCAGACGCGGGTCGATGCACTGGAAGCCATCCAGCGAGTCCACGTCGACAGCCACGAGCTGTGGCATCCGGAGCTGGCGGAAGAGACTGCCGCAAGCCCAGGCGACCTGCCCCGCCTCTGATCAGGAAACGCGAGGCAACGACCTAGCCGGCGTTGCCCTCGCCACCCGCTTCGGCTCGCACTTCGAACTCGATTTCGATTTCCTCGATATCGTCGCCATCCTCGAAACACAGCCAGATCGGCAGACGCTGCCCTTTCGAGACATCGACCTTCGGCGACATCAGCATCAGGTGCAGGCCACCCGGTTCGAAGACCAGCGATTCATCAGGGTTCACGTCCAGCGCACCGGCGGGACGCATCTTCGACACGCCATCCTCGACGAAGGAGCGGTGGATGCTGACATCGCCGAAAGCATCACTGCGCGCACCCACCAGGCGGCGCGTTCCGCCCTGGCGCTTGTTCAGGGTGAAGTAACCGGCCAGCATCATCGCGCCCGGTGGCGCCGCGCGTACCCAGGCGCCGGTCACGGCGAACTCATCATTGCCCTGCGCGACCTCGGCTGCCGGCGGCACCGGTGACGCTGGCTCGATCGCACTGGCAGTGGACGCCTCTACCGCCGCCGGGTTGCTTTCAGCCGATTCGTTGGGTGAACAGGCCACCAGACTGGCGCCAAGCGCCATCATCAGTAACCCACGCGAGAAGGTATTTCGATCGAACGTCTGTTTCATGGCGATATGATATCGCGACAACGCACCCCGTCGGTGTGATACGGGAATCAAGGAGAGCCACATGCTGGAGCGCATCGAACACGACCGCATCCTGGAGTTGAAGCTGGCGCGACCGCCGGTGAATGCGCTCAACCGCGAACTGCTGACCACGCTGCGCTCAGCCATCGTCTCCGCGCCGGAACAGGGCTTCGATGGCCTGTTCCTGAGCGGTGGCGAGTCGGTGTTCTCCGCCGGTCTGGATGTCCCCGAACTGCTGACCCTGGATCGCGACAACCTCGAAGCCTCCTGGCTCAGCTTCTTCGCCGCCTGCCAGGCGCTGGCTGAATCGCCGATCCCCTGCGTCGCGGCGATCGGCGGTCATAGCCCTGCCGGCGGCGCGGTGCTCAGCCTGTTCTGTGACTACCGCGTAATGGTGCGCCGGCCGGAAGACGAGAAGCCGGCAATGATCGGCCTCAACGAAACGCAGGTAGGGCTCGTCGTGCCCGAATGCATCCAGTACGTGTTCCGCCGCCTGGTCGGCCATCACACCGCGGAGCGGCTGCTGGTCGCCGGTGCCATGATCGATGCCGGTCACGCCTTCCGCATCGGCATGGTGGATGAACTGGCCGAACCGGGAGACGTGGAAAATGCGGCAAAGCGCTGGCTGCAATCGCATCTCGCCCTGCCGCAACAGGCTATGCGCATGACCCGCCAGATCGTCCGTGCCGACATTGTCGAAGCGATCAACGACCCGGAGCGACTGAAACTCGATGTTTTCCTGGATGCCTGGTTCGGCAAGGAAACCCAGGCCGTGCTGCAGGGACTGGTCGCGCGCCTCAAGGGCGGCTGAGCGTCAGCTCCGCGCCACTGGGCGAGCCGCGTCGGAAATCCACTCGCTCCACGATCCGGCATAGACGCGAGCGCCGCTCAGACCGGCATGCTGCATCGCCAGCGCATGGTGACAGGCGGTAACACCCGAGCCACACATCAGCAGCGTTTCCTCTGGTGGTGTGTCGCCGAGCAATTCATCGAACTCCTCGCGAAGCACCGCCGCGGGCTTGAATCGACCATCGGCGCGCAGATTGGCGACATAGGGCCGATTGACCGCACCGGGAATATGCCCGGCCACGCGATCGATCGGTTCGATCTCGCCACGGAAGCGCTCCGGCGCGCGTGCATCGATCAGTGCCCCGCCCTGCGTGGCCATGCGCGCGGCAACCACCGCGGTGCTGGCGATGCGCCGCACGTTGAAACGCCCGCGATAGAGGCTGGGTTCCGGCGCCGGCGGCCAACCACTCTCGGTACGCCCTCCGGCCTTGACCCATGCCTGGATACCGCCGTCCAGAACAGCCACTTTCTGATGACCAAACAGGCTCAGCATCCACCATAGCCGCGCGGCCATGCTTCCGTCGCTGCTGTCATAGACGACCAGCGGATCATCGGGATGCAGGCCCCAGCGTGAAACGGTTTCCGAAAATGTCGACGCACTGGGCAACGGATGCCGACCACGTCCCTCGATGTTCAGGTCGGAAAGGTCGGTATCGAGGTCGGCATAGATGGCGCCCGGCAGATGTGCCGCAATGAAGCCACGCCGGCCAGCGCCGCTGTCACGCAGATCGAAACGGCAATCGATCAGTCGCAGGCGTCCCTCGCCCAGCTGGGTCGCCAGACTTTCCACCGAAACCAGCGTCTGCTGACTCATCCCCCAATGCCTTCGAATCGATCACGCAGGTTGACCAGCATAGCGGCTGTTGCGCCCCAGATGCGGTGATTGCCGTAACAGACCTGCCAATAGTGACGACGCCGTCCACGAAATTCGCCGGCAAAACGCTGCAGATGCTTCCGGTCGAGAAGATAGGAGAGCGGCACTTCGAAGACTTCATCCACCTCGGCCGGATCGGCATGAAGCTGGAAGCCTGGCTGTACGCGCGCCACCAACGGCAGCACCCGAAAGCCGGTGATGGTGACGTAGGGATCGAGGTAGCCCAGCGGCTCGACATGCGAGCCCGGCAGACGGATTTCCTCCCAGGCCTCTCGCAATGCGGCCTCCAGCGGGCCGCGGTCGGTGGGGTCAACACTTCCGCCGGGAAAGCTGACCTGGCCACCGTGGTGCGTGAGGGTTTCCGTGCGGCGGGTAAGGATCACCGTGGAGTCGCCAACGGGGTGATCCACGATACCGACCAGGACGGCCGCCTCGCGAAATTCGAAATCGTGGGGAATCAGGTCGGCCAGCTCGGACCGGTTCCAGCCGGTACCGCTGGGTGGACGCGTCAGTGGATGCAGGCAGCCAGCCAGTGGCGCAAACCCGGCAGGCCCATCTTCCGAGGTCACCCCAGGGTTTCCAGACCAAACACGGGATTTGAGGCAAGTTGTCCGGCGTGTTGGGCGAAGGCATCTTCGCGCTGCGGCAGGACGACATCCATCAGGTGCAGACGCTGCTCATCGCTGTAGCCGCGCCAGTTGGCGATCTCATCGGTGCTGCGGAAGCAGCCAGTGCAGTGTCCGCTGGCATCCAGGGCGCAAACGCCAATGCAGGGACTGAGGATCGCCTTCATCAGAAATCGACTGGCGGCGGCAACGCCGCCGCCAGTCGCAACAGCATTACTTGACCGTAACCAGGGTCACGTCGAACACGACGGCCTGGTTCGGGCCGATCGGCGAACGCGGGCTGTCGCCATAGGCCTTGGCCGGCGGCAGGAAGATTTCCCAGCGCGCACCGCTCTTCATCAGCGGCAGGACGTCCTTCAGTCCTTCCAGCGGCGCCTCGGCAACCTTCAGCACGGCCGGCTGGTTGTTGGTGTAGGTGCTGACGAACTCCGGACCATCGGCGATCGAGCCACGGAAGTTGATCGTCACTTCGCTGGCGGCGGTCGGACGGGCACCGGTGCCTTCCTCGATCACGCGGTACTGGATGCCGCTCGGCATGGCGATGATGCCGGTCTTGGCGCGGTTGGCCGCCAGGAACTTGTCGCTCTTGCCCTTGTTCTCGGCGGAGACCTTGTCGAACTCGGCCTTGGCCTTGGTCATCAGCTCCTGCTGCATCTTGCCCATGGCTTCGCGCATTTCCGCTTCAGGAACGGTCGGGTTGCGCTTGGCATAGCCATCCTGGATGGCCTTGATCACCGTGTTCAGATCGATGTCGATTCCACGCTCGGCGAAATCATTACCCAGCTGGTAGCCGATCGAGTAGCTCAGCTTGCCCTTCTCGCTGCTGGTGTCCTGCGCCACGGCGACGCTCATGCCCAACGCCGCGACCAGCGCGACAATCCAACGCAACTTCATGCGGAAAACCTCCTGAATGAACTCACCGCGATCGGGAAACCGCGATAACAAGACGGGACGGCCATGCCGCCCCGGGGGAACGCACAAGGATACCCTTGCCGGATGACAAAGACCACCAGAGGACAGCGCAAGTTCCCATGCTCGGCAGCTACGGCCACGACCGGTAACATGCGCGCGATTCCACCAACCGGAGATCCCGCATGGGCTACCAGAACCTGCTCATTGAAAACCGTGGCCCGGTGCGCCGCATCATCATCAACCGCCCGGAAAAACTCAATGCACTCAATCACGTAACCGTCAACGAGCTGCATCTCGCCTTCGACCAGGCGGCGGCCGAAGACGATGTCCGGGTGGTCGTTCTGGCCGGTGCCGGCGGCAAGGCCTTCGTCGCGGGAGCGGATATCTCCGAGCTGAACGGTCTGTCGCCGGTGGATGCACTGGCCTTCTCGCGCCGTGGCCAGGCACTGATGCTGAAGATCGAACACCTCGGCAAGCCGGTGATAGCGGCCATCGGTGGCTACGCACTGGGCGGGGGCATGGAACTGGCCATGAGCTGCCACCTGCGCATCGGCTCGGAGAAGGCCAGGCTGGGACAGCCGGAGATCGCACTGGGCCTGATCCCGGGCTTCGGCGGCACCCAGCGCCTGCTGCGTCTGGCTGGTCGGGCGGCGGCACTGGAGCTTTGCCTGCTCGGCGACCCGATCGATGCGACGCGCGCCCACGTCTTGGGTGTGCTCAACCAGGTCGTGCCGACCGAAGCGCTGGAAGAAACCGTCAATGCCCTCGCGGATCGCCTTGCCGCGTCGGCGCCACACGCGCTGCGCGGCGTCCTTGATGCGGTGATCGTCGGCGGCGAATGTGGCCTGCAGCAGGGGCTCGACTACGAAACCCAGGCCTTTGCGGTCTGCGCATCCACCGAGGACATGCGTGAAGGCACCGCCGCCTTCCTGGAGCGCCGCAAGGCGGCATTCAGCGGCCGCTGAGCCGCGCCACAACCAACCGATCAGCCCATGAAAAAGCCCCGCATCGGCGGGGCTTCTTCTGTTCCTTCAGGCCTTGGGCTCAGTCGCCCATCAGCTTCTGGCGGTGTTCCCAACGTTCCTGCGCGTCGAGGCACAGCGTGGCGATCGGACGGGCTTCCAGACGCTCGATGCCGATTTCCTCACCGGTTTCCTCGCAGTAGCCGTAGTCGCCCTCGTCGACGCGCTTGAGCGCCTTGTCGATCTTACCGATCAGCTTGCGGTAACGGTCGCGGGTACGCAGTTCCAGCGAATTCTCCGTCTCGCGGGTGGCGCGCTCGGCTTCGTCACCGACGTCACGCACTTCCTCGCGCAGGTTGTCGATGGTCTGCTTGGACTCCTCGACCAGATCATTGCGCCAGTTCAGCAGCTTCTGGCGGAAGTACTCGAGCTGCTTGGGGCTCATGTACTCCTCCTTGGCGCTGGGCTTGTAGCCCTTCGGCAGGTCAACCCGCTCCGGCAGCGGCGGACGCGCCGGCAACGCCGAAGCGCTGGCTGACCGCGCCACGGCGCGCGCACGACCACCGGCTGACTTGCGGGGAGCGGCTGCGGCCGGAGTCGAGGTGGCTTTGGCTTTCGTCATCGATGTTGCTTCCTTGCGGGCACTGGCCGGCTTGGCGGCTGGCGTGGTGGCGACCTTCCTGGCCGCGGGCTTGCTGGACTTGGCAGCGGCTTTCTTCGCGGGCGCTGCGTTGGCTGCCGGCTTCTTCGCCGCTGGCTTCTTGGCCGGCGATTTCTTGGCTGGAGCCTTCTTTGCCGGGGCCTTCGTCGCCGCTGGCTTCTTCGCTGCCACCTTCTTGGCGACCGGCTGCTTCACGGCAGCTTTCTTCGCCGGTGCTTTCTTGGCTACCGGCTTCTTCGCTGCTGCCTTCTTGGTTGCCGTCTTGCTGGCGGCACCGCTCTTGGCCTTGGCCTTGCTGGCCGGCGACGGCTTGCCGCCGCGGGCGCTGGATTTCTTCTTTACTGCCACTGGTTGCCTTCCCGATACTTTGAGGCGAATGGTGCCGGATTCGTCGGTTGTGACCCGGCGGCCGCGTGTTATAGCCTAGTCAGATGACGGCAGCAACCGCCGCCAGACATCTGATCGCGCCGCCCGCGCCATGCCAGCATCGGCCAGGTTTCCCTGTCCCGCCGCCAGCGAGCCTCATCCTTGAAAGCCCTGCTACTCCTGTTACTGCGTGGCTACAAGCTGTTCATCAGCCCGTTGCTCGGCCAGCGCTGCCGCTTCGAACCCAGCTGCTCAGTGTACGCCATGCAGGCCGTGGAGCGCTTTGGCAGCCTTCGCGGCAGCTGGATGGCGGCCAAGCGCATTGCCCGCTGCCATCCGTTCCATCCCGGTGGCTACGATCCAGTCCCGGACCCTTCAGCTCCGCCCCCGCAAACTGACCACCAACACGACGAGGCAGACCGAACATGAGCTCGACCCTCTTCACCAACGCCCTGATCGTCAGCGACGGGCGGGAAATCGAAGGCGACCTGCGCGTGATCGGCGACCGCATCATCGCCATCGGCGGCTCGCTCAGCGCCCGCGAGAACGAAACCGTCATCGACGTGGGTGGACGCTGGCTGCTGCCCGGCATGATCGACGACCAGGTACATTTCCGCGAACCCGGACTGACCCACAAGGGCGACATCGCCAGTGAGTCGCGCGCGGCGGTGGCCGGCGGCATCACCAGCTACATGGAGATGCCGAACACCAACCCGCCGGCTACCGACCACGAAGGCCTTGAGAACAAGTACAACCTCGCAAAGGGCCGCAGTCCGGCCAACTACGCCTTCTATTTCGGCGGCACCAACGACAACCTGGAAGCCATCCGCACGCTGGATCCGAAAGCCACGCCGGGCTGCAAGGTGTTCATGGGCGCGTCGACCGGCAACATGCTGGTGGACAACCCGAAGACGCTGGAAGGTATCTTCGAGCACACGCCGGTGCCGATCATCACCCACTGTGAAGACACACCGATGATCGAGGCCACGCAGGCGCGGATCGTCGCCGAGAAGGGTGAAGCCAATGTCACCGCAATGGACCACCCGGACATCCGCTCGCGCGAGGCCTGCCTGAAGTCCTCGCGACTGGCCGTGGCGCTGGCCAAGACCCACGGCACGCGGCTGCACGTGCTGCACATCAGTACCGCCGACGAGTTGGCGCTGTTCGAGCCGGGTCCGATCGAGGGCAAGCGCATCACCGCGGAAACCTGCGTGCACTTCCTCGCCTTCGATCGCGCCGACTACGCGACGCTCGGCAACTTCATCAAATGCAATCCGTCCATCAAGGAAGCCAGCGACCGCGAAGCGCTGATCCGCGCACTGGTCGAAGACCGCATCGACGTGCTGGCCACCGACCATGCGCCGCATACGCTGGAAGAAAAGCAGAAGCCCTACCTGCAGGCGCCCTCCGGCCTGCCGCTGGTGCAGTACGCGTTGGTGTCGGCGCTGGAACTGGTGCACGACGAGCGCATCGAGCTGACGCACCTTGTGCAGAAACTCTGCCACGCGCCGGCACAGCTGTTCGATGTGAAGGACCGCGGCTACCTGCGCGAAGGCGCTTTCGCCGACATCGCGATCGTCGACCCCGACCACGCCTTCACCGTGCGGCGCGAGGACGTGCTGTCCAAATGTGGCTGGTCGCCGTTCGAGGGCCGCCGCTTCCGCTCCAGCGTCTGGCAGACCTGGGTCAACGGCGAATGCGTCTATCGCGACGGCTCACTGACCGGCGTCATCGCCGGCCGCCGCATGGCTTTCGACCGTTGATCGACATGCACAGACCCTGCCTGTTTCTTGTTGCCGCCCTTCCCCTGAGCGGCGTCGCCATCGCCTGCGACAAGCCGGAGCTGCCGGCGCAGATACAGCAAGGCGCGCTGGCTGAAGGCTGCCTGCCGGCCGGTGCACAGCTGTGGCTCGGTGAACGCGAAGTCAGCGTGGATCTGGATGGCCGCGTGGTTTTCGGCGTTGGTCGTGACCAGACATCACCACTGCAGCTGCGCTGGCGGGATGGCGGCAACGCAGAAAAAACGCTGTCGATTCCGGTGAAGTCCCGCGACTGGAAGATCGAACGCATCGACGGCCTGCCGCAGCAGACCGTCACCCCGGACCCGAAGATCGCCGAGCGTATCGGTCGAGAACAGCGTGCCGTCGCCGCTACGCGCATCGAGGATCGCTTCGACAACGCCTGGCGTGCAGGCTTCATCCACCCGGCCGAGGGCCGCATCAGCGGCGTCTATGGCAGCCAGCGCATCCTTAACGGTACGCCGAAGAACCCGCACTACGGCATGGACATCGCCGTGGGCACCGGCACGCCGATCAAGGCGCCCGCCGGCGGCGTCGTCAGCTTCGCCGATCCCGACCTCTACCTCACCGGTGGCACCGTGCTCATCGACCACGGCCACGGCCTCAACTCCAGCTTCCTGCACATGAGCCGCCTCGACGTGAAAGTCGGCGACCGCGTCGAACAGGGACAGGTCATCGGCGCCGTTGGCGCCACCGGCCGCGCCACCGGCCCGCACCTGCACTGGGGATTCAACTGGTTCGACGTGCGACTGGACCCTGCGTTGCTGCCAGCGCCGGCAACGAAGAAAGCAACAGCACAGAAAAAATAGCGCTGAGCGATCCGGAGTCGAGCCTTGAACCCATCCGAGATCATTTCGCAATTGTTTGGAAAGGCCTGGTGGCTGCTAGCAGTTCTCCTGGTGCTCACCGTTGTCAAAGCCGCGTTGCAGATTCCGGCAATCAAGGGCGCGCTCGGTGAATGGCTGCTCGCACTGAGCATCAAATTCAAACTGCCGAAAGACCGCTACAAAGCCTTCCACAACCTGATCCTGCCGACACCTGACGGCACGACCCAGATTGATCATGTCATCGTCTCCCGTCACGGCATTTTCGTCGTGGAGACGAAAACCATGAGCGGCTGGATATTCGGCTCGGAGCACCAGCCTCGCTGGACTCAAAGCATCTACGGCAAATCGTATCCGTTTCAAAATCCGCTCAGACAAAACTACAAGCACGTCAAGGCACTGGAAACCCTGCTGGGGATTCCAACCGAGGACATTCATTCCGTTGTCGTATTCCTTGGAAGCTGTGAGTTCCGGTCAGAAATGCCGGGAAACGTCATGTTTGGCGGGAACTTCGCAAACTACGTCAAACACTTCAGCTCGCTGGTTTTTACGGAGCGTGAGCTGTCTGAAATTATTGAAAAGACAAGCCGCAGTGTCGCTTCAAGGACACCGAACGTTCAACATGAGCACGTCGCCAGACTGAAGGCACGCTCCGACCCCGATCAGTCGAGACAATGTCCTCGCTGTGGTAATGCCATGATTCTCCGAACCGCGAGACGCGGCAGTTCTGCAGGGAATCGCTTTTGGGGATGTTCCGGCTATCCAACCTGCCGTGCCACGCAACCTATTGACTAGCCGCAGCTCAGTGACTCATTCCATCCCGAAATCAGCCAGCGGCCGATAGCCACGCCCATCTCGACTGGCTTCGGCGACGGCGTCGTGGGCGTGGAGGCTTTCGAGGTGGGCGACGCGCAGGCTGAAGTCGGCGATGCGCGGTTCGGCCAGTAGCCGACTCTGCAGGCGTCGCGCAGCGTCTTCGCAGAACAGGGTGTTGGCGGCGTTGAGTTCGGCGAAAGCCTGTTCGTCGTCGCGCTTGACCGCGGTCTGCACCGGCGTGCTGAGCGTGGCTTCCAGCGCATCGATCAGGCCGGCAATCGGCAGGTCATCGAAGCTCGGTTCCAGCAGTAGTCGCAGGTCGGCCCGGCTGCGCTGGCTGTGCGGCGTGGCGGCCATGCCCTGCTCGCTGCCCAGCCAGTCGAATACGGCCTTCGCGTCGACCTCGCCTTCGCCAAAGGTTTCGCGGAAGCGGTGCTGGATGGCTTCCCGCGACAGCGCGGCCGAGGCCGGACAGGTACTGGAATACAGGAGTGACAGGCCAAGTTCGATGCGCAGTCCATCCGCATCCATCTCGGCAGCCACGGTAATCGGATAGCCGCGCCAGCCGCTGTTGTCGCTGCGCAACGCGGGTCGGCGCAGCAGCATCTCGAAATCGATGCGCAGACGGGCTCGCCCGGACAGACCTTCGTGGCTGTCGAGGAATTCGCGCAGCAGGCGGCGGATCAGGCAGGGGCTCAGTGCCTCCTCGTCCAGCAGGCGATCCAGCGCCAGGTACAACCGCGACATGTGGATGCCACGCGTGTCCGGACGATCCAGGCTGACCTGCGCGGTGACGCGTGCCGGGCTGCGCTGGGCATCGCCGGCCGCATCACGGATACGCACCGGCATCTGGATGTTTTCCATGCCGACCCAGTCGAGCACGCCGGCCGTCTGTGGCCGCGCATCACTGGCAACGTCAGGCAGCTGGCGCGTGGAAGTCTTGCGGACCGTGTTGTCGTCGAATGGATGGGACATGCGTGTTCTCGGCACCGCGCCAGATCATGTCCGGCGCATCAGTGATCGTTTCGATCTGGGGGCTGCGTCCTGCAATGCAAGCGCTACCCGGTGAATGCAGTCAGCGCTTCGCGCGGCGCGCGGCGTTCCAGGCCAGCCACAGCGTGCGCAGCGGCGGAATTGTCGCCTCTCGATGCGGTTCAACCGACCCGTTGGCCATCAAACGAAGCCGATGGCCGTCAAAAGCCCTTCGGAGGGCGCGAAACAGCGGGAGGCGAGCTTTTCGATCCTGCCGTAGCTGCAGCTGCGCTGCGAAATCCCGATGGAACGCCGCCTCCTTCGCCGCATCGCCCTCGCTGCCCGCGTGTCGCGCCAGCAGGTTCAGCGGCAGCCGTTCGCGCGCCAGCGGGTGCCCGGCAGCCGCGTTGATGGCGGCGCGGCGCAGGAGACCCACGGCGATGTCCTCGGCACTGCCCTGCCTGGTGGACTGGCCAAACACTAAGGCGTCGGCGCTCGCTACCGACATGGCGAAGTCGGCGCAGCGCGCCACGGCGGTATCCAGGTCACCGGCACTATCCGCATCCACCAGCATGGCGGCGGCGTGTGGAGCGGCGCGCAGCTCTTCCACCGTCACGCCCCGCTCTGACAGTGCCCGCGCCAGCGGGTGGCGCTTGCCGCCGGCGGCAAGTTCTTCGGACCACCACAGCAGTTTGCCGGTGGCGACCTGCGCATCGCTGGGCGTCAGGATGGCGTCTTCCCATTCGGCCAACAGACAACCGAACAGGCGCAAGCGCTCACGCTGCGGCGGCGGGCAGAACACCTCGGCCTGCGCCATTTCCGGTTCGCGACGGCGCCATTTGCTGATGTAGTGGTCGATGGCGTCGTGTTCGATCACGAACGCTGTCCTCGTTGAGATGCAGAAGCCAGCCGGTCATCTTCCAGCAGGCCAAGCGGCGTCGCCACGACGCTGTCGGCGCCCCAGCTGTGGATGTCGTCGCCGTCCAACTGGTAGCCCCAGGCCGCCGCCAGCGACGGCATGGGCGCGGCGCGGGCGGCATCAATGTCCCGGCGATCGTCGCCGACGTAAACGGCATCGCAAACCTCTACACCCAGGTGCTCGCAGGCAACGCGCAGTGGCTCGGGATCGGGTTTGCGCGTCGGCAGGCTGTCGCCGCCGAACAGCAGGGCGCATTCGTCATCGAGCCCCAACACCGACACCAGCTTTTCCGCGAGCACGAAGGGCTTGTTGCTGACGACGCCCCAGCGCGAGCCGGCCGCGTTGATGGCGTCCAGCACCTCGCGCATGCCGTCGAACAGGCCGCTGCATTCGGCGATGCTGTCGGCATAGATCGATAGGAACCGTGGCAGGCGCAGGCCTAAAGCATCGTCGTCCTCGCCGGCAAAGGTCAGTCGCAGCATGGCGCGACCGCCCTGCGACACGCGGCGTCGGAATGCCGACGAATTGACCGCCGGCAGGTCCAACTCGGCCAGATAGCGATTCATCGCCTGCTCGAGGTCGGGCGCGCTGTCGACCAGCGTGCCATCGAGATCAAACAGCACCAGGGGTGCGATGGAAGAGTTACCCGCCACGTTCGCGCTCAGTCCGCGCGAGTGGCGGACATCAGGTAGTTCACGTCGAGTCCCGGACCGCTCCAGGCACGGCGACTGAACGGTTCGTAGTGCAGGCCGGTGGCATCGCCCAGTGCGAAACCCGTTCCGCGCAGCCAGCGCGCGAGCTCGGATGGCCGGATGAACTGCGCGTAGCGATGCGTGCCGCGCGGCAGCAGGCGCATCACATACTCGGCACCGACAATGGCCAGGGCGAAGGCCTTGGGCGTGCGATTGAGCGTGGACACGAACAGCTGGCCACCCGGCTTCAGCAGGCGATGACAGGCCGCCAACAGCGCCGCCGGATCAGGCACGTGCTCCAGCAGCTCCATGCAGGTGATGGCGTCGAAACTGCCAGGCTGTTCCTCAGCCAGCGACTCGACGCTGACCTGCCGGTAGTCGACCGTGCGACCTGATTCCAGCAGGTGCAGCTTCGCCGTCTCGATCAACTCGGAAGACAGGTCGATGGCCATAACCGTAGCGCCCTCGCCGGCCAGCGCCTCGCTCAGCAAACCACCGCCACAACCCACGTCCAGCACCTTGGCGCCTTTCAGGGCGATGCGCTCAGCCACGAAAGCCAGGCGCACCGGATTCAGGTCGTGCAGGGGCTTGCTGGGGCCTTCGGGGTCCCACCATCTTTGCGCCAGACGATCGAAGCGGGCAATTTCGCCCGGATCGACGTTGACTGGAGATGTCGTCGTGCTCACGACGCCTCAGCCAGCCTTGCCGCCACGCGGCAGCTTGGCGATGCGCTCGCCCCAGCCACGCGCACGGGCAATCAGGTCGGCACGGTCCATGTCCAGCAGTTCGCCTTCGGCCAGACGCTGCTTGCCGGCAATCCAGACGTCGGAAATCTGGTGACGCCCGCTGGCGTAGACCAGGTGCGAGATGGCGCTGTAGACCGGCTGCGACTCCAGGTCATCCAGTTGCAGCAACGCCAGATCGGCCTGCTTGCCGACTTCGATGCTGCCGATGCGGTCATCCAGACCCATCGCCTTCGCGCTGTTCAGCGTGGCCATGCGCAATGCGTAGGCCGCATCCACGGCGGCCGCATTCTGCGCGACAGCCTTGCCCAGCTGGGCGGCGGTGCGCATCTCGCTGATCATGTCGAGGTCGTTGTTGCTGGCACAGCCATCGGTGCCAAGCGCCACGTTGACGCCGGCCTCGCGCAGCGCTTCGACCTTGCAGAATCCCGAGGCCAGCTTGAGGTTCGACTCCGGGCAATGCACGACGTGTACGCCGCGGACGGCGCAAAGCGCGATTTCTGCATCGGTCAGCTGGGTCATGTGCACGGCAATCATGCGCTCGTTGAGCAGACCCAGCCGATCCAGACGCGCCAGCGGTCGCTGGCCATCCTTCGCCACCGCCTCGTCGACTTCCTGCGCGGTTTCGTGGATGTGGCAGTGCACCGGGATGTCGAGCTGGTTGGACAGCGTGCGGATGCGCTCAAAAGCGCGGTCGTCCACGGTGTACGGCGCATGCGGCGCAAAGGCGAAGCCGACCATTGGATCGCCGCGATACTGGTCGTACACCTCGACGCCCTTGTCGAAATGCTCGTCGTGCGTCGCCGCCCACGGATTGGCGAAGTCGATCACCGGAATGCCGACCAGGGCGCGGAAGCCATGACGCTGGTAGGTTGCTGCCGCCACGTCCGGGAAGAAATAGTTCTCGTTGCAGCAGGTGGTGCCACCGCGCAGCATCTCGGCGATGGCGAGTTCGATGCCGTCGCGGATGAAGCCCGGGCCCATCACCGCGCCTTCCACTGGCCAGATGTGCTCGTTGAGCCAGCGCATCAGCGGCAGGTCGTCGGCGACGCCGCGCATCAACGTCATCGGGTTGTGCGTGTGCGCGTTGACCAGACCGGGGAACAGCACGCCATGCGGACGATCCACGCGCTGCCTGGGCTGGAACCGCTGCTCAGCCTCGGCCACGGGCAATACCGCCACGATGTTCCCGCCATCGACGGCGACGGCGTGGTCCTTGAGAACCACGCCGGCCGGCTCGACCGGGATCACCCAACCGGCCGTGATCAGCAGGTCGATATTGAGCTTGTCGTCGCTGCCAGGCGCCACGCTTATTTCACCCGCGAGACGTATTCACCGGTGCGGGTATCCACACGGATCAGCTCGCCATTCTCGATGAACAGCGGCACGCGGACGGTGGCACCGGTTTCCAGCTTGGCCGGCTTGCCGCCGCCGGAAGCGGTGTCGCCACGCACGCCCGGATCGGTTTCGACGATCTGCAGCTCAACGAAGTTCGGTGCCGCCACGGCCAGGGGGGCGCCGTTGAACAGCGTCACCACACAGCTCTCCTCGCCCTTCAGCCACTGCGCGGCATCACCCATCGCGGCCTCGTCGGCCTGCAGCTGCTCGAAGCTGGTCTGATCCATGAAGTGCCAGAATTCGCCGTCCGCATACAGATACTGCAGATCGGTTTCCATCACGTCGGCGCCTTCGACGGTGTCGTTGGCCTTGAGCGTCTTTTCGGTGGTGCGACCATTCTTCAGGTTGCGCACCTTGATACGGGTGAAGGCCTGGCCCTTGCCTGGCTTGATGAAATCCGCATCGACGATCGTGTAGGGGTCGCCATCCAGCAGGATCTTCAAGCCGTTCTTGACGTCGTTCAAACCGTAAGTTGCCATGCCACCACTCCAGAGAAATTGATTGAATTGCAAAACCGGGCGCTCTGCCGCGGTCTGCAAGGTCATACCTGACGAACCGGGCCGTGGCGCAGCCGCGCCACGTTTTCCGAACCGACCACCGAGATGTCCGGTCCGGCGGCACTTCCTGTGCCGGAGCGGGTCTTGAACCCGCTCTACTTCGTCCGAATAAAACAAAAGCCGCCCGACAAGCGACTAGAATACGCAGCCTACCCTCCAGCCTCCGGTGTGTTCCGCGCAACGGAACCCGGCGCCCAAGGCGATTCAGCTATCCGCCCATGATAACCGCAAGCCCCCTCCCCGCGCAGCCAGCTGGCGCGGACTGGCGCCAGCAATGGCGCGAGGCCGAACGCGACCCCGTCCGGCTTCTGTCGCGACTGGGGTTGGACTCCCTCGCAGCACGCCTGGCTGATGACGGCCTGCGCGACTTCCCGCTGCGGGTGCCTGCGAGTTTCATTGAGCGCATGCGCCCGGGCGACCCGGACGACCCGCTGCTGCGTCAGGTCCTGCCGATGGATGACGAAGACCGGCTCGTCCCGGGTTTCGTGAGCGACGCCGTCGGCGATTCGGCCGCGCTGACCGCCAACGGCGTGCTGCAGAAGTACCACGGGCGCGCCCTGCTCATCGCCACCGGCAGCTGCGCCGTGCATTGCCGCTATTGCTTCCGCCGGCACTTCCCCTATGCCGAGGAAACCGCGGCCGCCGGGCACTGGGCTGCCGCGCTGGAACAACTTCGCACTGACAAGTCGGTCAGCGAGGTGATCCTGTCCGGTGGCGACCCGCTGTCGCTGTCGAATGCCAAATTGGCGGAACTGGTCGAAGCGCTGGACGGCATCCCGCACCTGCGCACACTGCGCATCCACAGCCGCCTGCCGGTAGTGCTGCCAGCGCGGGTTGATGCCGGACTGCTGTCGCTGCTGCGCGCTTCACGACTGCACAAGGTGGTGGTAGTCCATGCCAACCATGGCAACGAGCTTCGCATGGCAGGTTCGCCCCATGCAGAAACGGCGGCTGCGTTGTCAGCACTGCGAGAGCATGGTTTCACGCTGCTGAACCAGGCGGTTCTACTGCGCGGCATCAACGACAGCGTCGAAGCCCTGGCGGGACTCAGCGAGGCGCTGTTCGACCTCGGTGTCCTGCCCTATTACCTGCACCAGCTGGATCGCGTGCGTGGCGCCGCGCATTTCGAGGTCGAGGACGCAGCGGCTGTGGAACTGCTGGCTCAGCTGCGGAGCCGACTTCCCGGCTATCTGGTGCCGAAACTGGTCCGCGAAGTACCCGGCGCAGAGAGCAAAACGCCAATCTGATCACGGAATCCCCTGCGATATCCCGAAAGTGGGATGGATGGAATTGCCCCGGACGGTGCAAAATTGACGATCGGTGGCCAATTCCGGCCGATGCGTGTAAAAGAAACCGAACCCAAAGGATCCCCCCGGAATGTCGATGCAGGACTCCGTCGTACGTGTGGTGCTGGTTGAAGACCGGCTGGAAGACGCCGAACAGATCATCAGCATCCTGCGTAATGGCGGTATCGCGGTACGCCCCAACCGGCCCGAAAACGAGGAAGAACTGGAGCGCCAGCTTGGCAGCCAGCCGATCGACCTCGTCATGGTCGCGCGCAACTGCCAGGCGATCCCGCTCAAGGAAGTGCTGTCCGCCGTGGATGCCAGCGGCAAGGACATCCCCGTGCTGGTCACTGACACCGACATCACGGCCGACCAGGTTGTGGAGATGTCGCAGCTGGGCGTGCGCGCCATTGCCCTGCGGGATCGTCCGGAGCACATCAAGGCCGTGGTGCAGCAGGAGTTCCAGACCCTGCAGCAGCGTCGCGCCACCCGCCACCTTGAAGCGGCCCTGCGCGAAAGCGAGCGGCGCTGCGATGCGCTGATCGACTCCTCGCGCGACCCCATCGCCTACGTGCACGAAGGCATGCACATCCGTGGCAACCAGGCATACCTGGAAATGTTCGGCTATGAGGAGTTCGAGGAAATCGAAGGCCTGTCGGTGCTCGACATGGTGGCCTCCTCGCATGCCGAGGAATTCAAGAACCTGCTGAAGTCCCTGAGCAAGGGCGAGCCACCACCGAAGTCCATGGAGCTGACCGCCCAGCGTTCGGACGGCACCACCTTCGACGCGGTGATGGAGTTTGCCCAGGCGACCTACGAAGGCGAGCCCTGCCAGCAGATCGTGTTCCGCCAGCAGATGATCGACGCCGAAATGGCGGCCGAACTCGACTCGCTGCGCTCGCGCGACCAGATCACCGGCCTGTTCAACCGCTCGCACTTCATGAGCCAGCTGGACGACGCCGTGGCCGAAGCCGCCAAGGGCAGCAGCAACCAGGGCGTCCTGCTGGTCGATATCGACGGCTATGCCTCGCTGCTGAACAGCATCGGCCTCGGCCATGCCGACCACCTGCTGCGCGCTGCCGGCGAACGCCTGCAGGGGCTGGCGTCCGAGGGAACCCTCTGCGCACGCTTCAATGACCATGGCTTCGCCGTGCTCTGCCGAGGCGACCATACCCGCACCCACGAGATCGCCGAAGCGATCCGTGCCGGCTTCCAGTCCAGCGTGCTGGACGTGGACTCGCACTCGCTGAGCCTGACCGTCAGCATCGGCGGCGTGCAGATCGGCGAGAAGATCGCCAGCACGCAGCAGGTCCTGGCCAAGGCGGGGCAATGCCTGCAGTCGGCCATCGCCCAGGCCGGCAACAAGATCGAGATCTTCGACCCGGCCGCGCGCGACCGCGCCGAGGAAGAGCGCATCCTGCAGTGGGTGGAGAACATCAAGCGGGCGCTGGACAAGAACGAGTTCGTCCTGCACTACCAGCCGATCATCAGCCTGCATGACGACGCCCAAGGCTGCTACGAGTGCCTGCTGCGCATGCGCTCGGAAGGTGGCGAGCTGATCCCACCGATGACCTTCCTGCCGATTGCCGAAGAGCATGGCCTGATGGAACGCATCGACCGCTGGGTCATCGGCCACGCGATCCGCTGCATCGAGGATGAAACCAAGCGCGGCAAGCAGACCAAGCTGCTGGTCAAGATCACGCCGCACAGTCTGGCCGACGAGAAGCTGCCGGGACTGATCGCTTCCCAGCTCAAGCGCGTTGGCGCCAGCGGCGACCGCCTGGTGCTGTCGGTCCCCGAGTCCAAGGTTTTCACCAACCTCAATGAGGCGCAGGAATTCCAGAAGGCCCTGGCCCAGAACGGCGTGGCGCTGTGCCTGGAGCAGTTCGGCGCCGGCCTCAACTCGATCCAGATGCTGCAGCACATCGATGCCCAGTACCTGAAGCTGGACCGCGCCTTCATGGAGGACCTCGGCAAGAATCCGGACAGCCAGGCCAAGGTCCGCGAGCTGTCACAGCAGGCCAAGGATGCCGGCAAGATCACCATTGCCGACTACGTGCAGGATGCGGCCAGCATGACCGTACTGTTCACCAGCGCGGTCGATCTGGTCGAAGGCGACTTCCTGGCCCCGGCGGGGCCGGAAATGAACTACGAGTTTGGCCAAGGCTGATCCCCGGGTCATCCAGCCAGCATGAAAAAAGGCCACGCAGTTGCGTGGCCTTTTTCTGTCCGGGTTGGCTCCGGAAACCGGGCAGCGGATCAGCCACCCTGCTGCAAGCGCGCGATGCGCTCCTGCAGCGGCGGATGGGTCATGAACAGCCGCTTCAGGCCGGTGCCCACCGAGCCGGAAATACCGAATGCCCGCGCCTCGTTGGGCAGCGTACTGACGCCATAGGTCTGCCCCAGACGCTGCAGCGCCGCCACCATCTTGCCGCGACCGGCAAGCTTGGCACCGCCTGCGTCCGCACGGAATTCACGCCAGCGGCTGAAGGCATTGACGATGATCGATGCCAGCAGGCCGAAAACCATGTCCAGCACGAACACGATGATGTAATACGCGAAACTGACGCCGTCGCGGTTGTTGCCGCTGATCCAGGCATCGATCACTCGACCAACGACGCGCGCGAGGAAGATCACGAAGGTGTTCATCACGCCCTGCAGCAGGGCCATGGTCACCATGTCGCCATTGGCGACGTGGCTGACTTCGTGACCGAGCACGGCCTCGACCTCGTCCCGATCCATGCCACGCAGCAGGCCGGTGGAAACCGCCACCAGGGCACTGTTGCGGTTCATGCCGGTAGCGAAGGCATTGAGCTCCGGCGCGTCGTAGACGGCGACTTCCGGCATGCCGATGCCCGCGGCTTCGGCCTGGCGCCGGACCGTGTTCAACAGCCAGGCCTCGGATTCATTGCGCGGCTGCTCGATCACGACCGCACCGGTGCTGCGTTTGGCGATCCACTTCGACAACGCCAGCGAAACGAAGGCGCCACCCATGCCGAACACGGCGGCGAACACCAGCAGCGTACCGTTGTTGCCCAGATTGATGCCGAAGGCCTGCAGCACGCTTAGCACGATGCCGACCAGCACCAGCACGGCCATGTTGGTCGCCAGGAACAGGAAGACGCGTTTCATCGGTTGTCCATCTCCACGGTGGGGAAAGTTGTTGTCCGCCCAAATTGGCAGGCTGAGTGCTGCGGGACTGTCACGAAGCGGCAACCATGACGTCCTGAATCCTTGAGCGCGCCTTGATGGCTGCGCTTCACGAAATCAGTTTCTGTGGTTTCATGGCGGCGTTTTCAAGCCGTCGACACGCCCCTTCATTCCTTTCGTCGCCATGAACCTGACTACCATTTCAACCACATCGGGCCCAGCGCACCTGCTGCTCGGCTTCCGGCTGTTGATGAGACCCGGGCTGCGCCGATTCGTTCTGCTGCCCTTGCTCGGCAATATCGTTCTGTTCTCACTGGGCTTCACGGCGGGCCTCTATGGGCTGGATGTCGCCCTGGACCATTGGCTGGGCGAAAGCCTGCACTGGATTCGCTGGCTGCTGTATCCGGTCCTGGCGCTGTTGTTTCTGGTGATCAGCTTTTACGGCTTCACCCTGCTGGCCAATCTGCTGCTGGCCCCGTTCAATGGCGTGCTGGCCGCGCGGGTGGAGAAGCTGTTGACCGGCAAGGGGCCGGACGACCTCGGTCGCACGCTCTGGGGCGAGGCCTGGTTCACGATCACGCAGGAGTCCAAGCGCATTCTGGTGATCGTGCTGCTGCTGGGCAGCGTGTTCCTGCTCAGCCTCATTCCCGGCGTCGGCCTGATCGCCGCACCGCTTGGCCTGCTGCTCGGCGGCTGGCTGCTGGCCGCCGACTTCGCCGGCAATGTCATGGGCAACTGGGGTTTCGACTTCTCGACGCAGCGGCACTTTCGCGGCCGTCATCGCTGGCCATTCCTCAGCTTCGGCCTGACGGCCATGGGCCTGGCGCTGGTGCCGGTGGTGAACTTCGCCCTGCTGCCAGCTGCTGTGGCCGGTTCCACCGCGCTATGCATCCGACTCCGCGACGCCGACAGTGCCCGGCACCAGGCAAGGGATGAATCCGATCCCGCCTGAGCCATACCGCGGTCGCTTCGCGCCCTCGCCGACCGGGGCGCTGCATTTCGGCTCCCTGCTGGCGGCGCTGGGCAGCTGGATACGTGCGCGGCAGGCGGACGGCGGATGGCTGGTGCGGATCGAAGACCTTGATCCGCCGCGAACCGTGGCCGGTGCCAGCCTGGCGCAGATCGATACCCTGCGACGCTTCGGCATGGAGTCCGACCACAAGCCGCTTTGGCAAAGCGAGCGCGGCGATCATTACCAAACCGTCCTCGACAGCCTGATTGCCGGGGGCCACGCCTATCCCTGCGCCTGCTCACGCAATGACCTGGCGCCGTTCGACGGCCGGCATCCCCCGCATTGCGTGGCGAGCCAGCCCGAGCGGCCGCCGGCATGGCGCCTGCGCATGACCGAAACAACCGTCCGGTTCGTGGACGCCCTGCAGGGGCCTCAGTCCTTCGCGCTGCAAACTGGCGATGACGTGGTACTGAAACGTACCGATGGCCATTTCGCCTACCAGCTCGCCGTGGTGGTCGATGACGCGGCCCAGGGCATTACGGAAGTCGTGCGGGGCGCCGACCTGCTGGCGGAAACGCCACGGCAGATTCACCTGCAACAGATCCTCGACTATCCGACACCAGCTTACCTGCACCTGCCGCTGCTGCTGGATGCTGAAGGCCGCAAGCTCAGCAAGTCCGAAGCCGCGATGCCGGTGGATGCCGCGGATCCGCTCCCTGCCCTCCGCGCGGCCATCCGGCTGCTGGGCATCGAGCCGGATGGCGGCAGCGTCGACGACCTGCTGCGGCATGCGGTTCGCGACACCGACTGGCGGCGATTGGCCGGTATCCGAGCGATCCCCGCACCACCGATCTGACGACCTGGCGCGACTCCCTGAACCGTGACCCTGCACCGCAACAAAGACTGACACGTTGGCTGTGTAGAATCGCGTCACGACTCACACACCATTTTCCGGGAGAGGAACATGCAGTCACGCATCGCGCTGGTCACCGGCGGCACCGGCGGCATCGGCACCGCCATCGTCAAGCGTCTGGCCGACATGGGCCACAAGGTCGCCACCAACTATCGCAACGAGGAAAAGGCGCACGCCTGGCAGGAGCAGATGAAGGCCGCCGGCTACGACGTAACCCTCGTCAAGGGCGACGTAACGTCGCCGGAGCAGGCCGAAGCCATGGTGCGCGAAGTGGAAGCCAAGCTCGGCCCCATCGACATTCTGGTCAACAACGCCGGCATCACCCGCGACGGCACCTTCCACAAGATGAAGGCCGAGCAGTGGACCGACGTGATCAACACCAACCTCAACTCGGTGTTCAACGTCACCCGCCCGGTGATCGAGGGCATGCGTGAGCGCAAGTGGGGTCGCGTCATCCAGATCAGCTCTATCAACGGCCTCAAGGGCCAGTACGGACAGGCGAACTACGCCGCGGCCAAGGCCGGCATGCATGGCTTCACCATTTCGCTGGCGCGCGAAAACGCCCGCAATGGCGTTACCGTCAACACCATCTCGCCCGGCTACATCGCCACCGACATGGTGATGGCCGTGCCCGAGGAGGTTCGCGCCAAGATCGTCGCCGACATCCCCACCGGCCGCCTCGGTACGCCGGAGGAAATCGCCTATGGCGTCGGCTTCCTGGCGGACGAACAGGCCAGCTGGATCACCGGCTCCAACCTCGACATCAACGGCGGCCACCACATGGGCTGGTAAGCCCGGCACCGGTATCCGGGACGGCTCGCCATGCTGCCCCGCCGAACAACCGACAGGCATTCGGCGGGGCTATACCCCCCTAGGTATTCCAGTGACTTGCGCAGCTTGTCGCACTGCGCCATGCTGCGGCTCCGGGCGCGATTTGCTGCGCCGCAAGAACCGAAACGCTGCACATGGCAACAAAGCGGATCATCAAGAAATACCCGAACCGTCGTCTCTACGACACCGAGATTTCCAGCTACATCACGCTGGAGGATGTCCGCCAGCTGATCGCCGATGACGAGGAGTTCGAGGTCCGCGACGCCAAGAGCGGCGAGGACCTGACCCGTTCGGTGCTGCTGCAGATCATCGCCGAGCACGAGGAACGCGGGCAGCCGATCCTGTCGACGCAGCTGTTGAGCCAGATCATCCGCTTCTATGGTGATTCACTGCAGGGCTTCATGGGCAGCTACCTCGACCGCAGCATGCAGCTGTTCCTCGACCAGCAGAACCAGTTCCGCAGCCAGCTCAACAGCCTGCTTGGGCAGACGCCCTGGACCATGCTCAACCAGCTCACCGAGCAGAACCTGGACATGTGGAACTCGTTCCAGAAGGGCCTGCTGGAAGCCGTGCCTGGCCGCAAGAAGACGCGCGACGGCTGATCGCCTGAAGTCTGCGGCGCCTACAGCCGCCCTACACCTCGTTCTTCGCATCGCCGTTCCGGACCGGTGCCAGCCCTGATGGAGACAGCAACATGACTCAGCGCATCGCCGTGGTCAGCGGCGGCATTGGCGGACTCGGCACGGCGATCTGTCGCAGCCTCGCCCTCAGCGGCCATCGCGTCATCGCCACCGACCTTGCCGCGCGTGAGGAGCGTATCGCGGCCTTCCGCGCTGAGCACGCCGGCAGCGACGTGCATTTCGAACCGGGCGATGTGTCCGATTTCGCGCAGTGCCAGGCGCTGCTGCAGCGCATCGAGGCGACGCACGGACCGGTGGATGTACTGGTCAATGCCGCCGGCATCACCCGCGACGTGACGCTGCGCAAGATGGCCGTCGAGCAGTGGCAGGACGTGCTGCGGGTGAACCTCGACGGCGTGTTCAACCTCTGCCGCAACGTGGTCGATGGCATGTGTTCACGCGGCTATGGCCGCATCGTCAATATTTCTTCGGTGAACGGACAGACCGGACAACTGGGGCAAACCAACTACTCGGCCGCCAAGGCCGGCATGCACGGTTTCACCATGGCGTTGGCCCGCGAAGTGGCGCGCAAGGGCGTCACCGTCAACAGCGTCTCACCCGGCTACTGCGAAACTGCCATGGTGATGGCCGTACCGGATGCCGTACGCGAGAAGATCCTTGAACAGGTGCCGGTCGGGCGCCTCGGCCAGCCTTCGGAGATTGCCCGCGTGGTGGACTTCCTCTGCGCAGCGGATTCCGGCTTCATCACCGGCGCCAACATCCCGGTGAATGGCGGCCTGTTCATGAGCTTCTAGAACGCGCTGAACGCGGCGATACAGCCTGTATGTCACGCCATCGGGGGCTCTAAGAGCCTCAGCCCGACGCCAATCCGGCACTGGCCGCCGTTGACGTCAGTCGTGCCGGCATCCGCGCCTCGGCGACGGCGAGCTCGCCCTCTTCCCAGCGACGATAGCTGCCATCCGCGCCGCGCACGCGATCACGGATGCCACGGTGTTCCAGATTGGTATCGCGACGGCGCGTTGCAACGCTGTACGGCGCAACGTCCTTGAGCCGCTGCGACACGCGGAACACCACGCTGTCGGTGCCATCGCCCGGGACTTCGATATCCAGCTTGAGGTGGCCGATCTGGCCACTGCGGATCGCATCGGTGATGGCTTCCTGGCACATGCGGAACAACAGCGTGCGCTGGCTCTCCACCAGGGTTTCCAGCTTCTCGTCGATGACGTAGCTGGTCTCGACGGCGGCTTCCTCCAGCAGGTGTCCGAGCACGCCATCGCGCAGCGCGGCGACAAAACCCTGTGCCTTTGGCGGTGTCGGCGTCAGCCGGCTGGCCACGCCACGGATGGTGGTGTGCAGGTCACGCACCATCTCGCGCATCGCATCGACGACGGCGAGCATTTCCGGATCGCGGGTCTGCCGTGATGCCAGGCCGAGACGAACACCCATCGTGGACATGGACTGACCCAACTCGTCCTGCAGCTCGCCAGCAATCCGCTGCTGTTCCTCTTCCTGCACACGGACCAGGCGACGGCTCAGCTCGCTCAGTTCATTTGACTGTTCGCGCAGACGATCATTCGCCGTAGACAGGGCGCGTACGTGCTCGGCCAGCTCCGAATTGCTGTTGCGTATCGAATCGACCGCCGCACCCAGCATCAGCGTTGCTGCGCCGAACACCGCCACGATCAGCTGCATCAGCGCGCGATCAATGGCGATGTTACCGAACTCACCGATGGCATAGATCCCGAAACTGGTGGCCAGCAGGGCCGCTGCTGCTCCCCGCCAGCCGAAGCGGAACGCCGTCACCATCATCGGCATCAGCGCTAGGATCAACAGGTAGCCGGAAATGTCCGGCCAGACCCACGCCACCACGGCACACAGCGCCAGCGGTGGCAGGATCGGCATCAGGTATTCGAGCAGCCACTGGCGCCAGTCGGCCATGCCGCGCAGGTCCGCCAGAACCAGCAGGCCGGGTGCCACGATCAGCATCGAAACGAAGTCGCCAACGGCCATGCCGACCAGGCGCTCGGGGACATTCCCTTTCGGCAGGATGCCGTCGATGTATTGCTCCAGCGCCAGCAACGGCGCAACCACCGCTGCCGCCGTAAGGCACATCATCAGCAGGCGCAGCATCGCCGGCGGACTGGATGGCCGCGCGCCATGGCGCCAGAACAGCGCAACAACGGAAGCACCGATCAGCCAGGGCGGCCCATTGACCATCGCCGCCGCAATCCAGGTCTGGTAGACCAGCTGACCATCCAGATAGAGCCAGAACACGGCCAGGCCTTCGCCGACCAACAGCCAGGGCCACATGCGCCTCGGCGCCACCAATAGACAGCCGATACGGAGGCCGGCGGGAAGAAACCAGTAGTAACTGGAAATCCCGTAGCCGATGAACCACAGCAGCGCGTAAAGCGGCGCCCAGATCCAGGGCTGACGCAGCATCCGCGGCAAGCCACCATCCTGGCGCAGGTCTGGCTGCACCCCGGAAGATGGTTGCGATTGCGCTGCTGCCATAGTGCGCCCCGTGACTGATCGCAGGCATCATCCCATGCCTGCCGCCGTGACGCTAACCCGCGCCTGCCCCGCGTAACTTGCCGCTCAGGCCCCGCGTTCGGCCAGCCAGCTGTTGATCGCCGGCGGCACCTCGCGCTGGGCGCGACCCGACACGTAGATGCCAATGTGCCCGCCCTTGAAGCTGATCTCGGTGTAGTCGTCGCTGCCGATCAACCCGCCCAGCGGACGCGACGCATCCGGCGGCACCAGATGATCCTGCTCGGCGAAGATGTTTAGCACCGGCATGTCGACATGGGACAGATCCACTTCGCGACCGCCAATCAGGATGCCGCCATTGATGAAGCCGTTGCCCTGGTAGAAGTCGCGGATGAACTGCCGGAACAGCTCACCCGGCTGGTCGGGCGAATCGAAGATCCAGCGCTCCATGCGCAGGAAATCCTCCAGCGCCTTCGGGTTGTCCATGATGTCCACGAGACCCACGTACTTCTGCAGGAACAGGCGATACGGCTTCAGCGTCAGGTAGCACCAGTTCATCAGGTCGCCGGGCACGTTGCCCAGCGTGTCGACGAACTGGTCCACGTCAAGGTCGCGCGTCCAGTTGGACAGCATGTTGTCCTCGGTCTGGAAATCGACCGGCGTCACCATGGTGACGAGGTTCTTCACCTTGTCCGGATGCAGCGAGGCATAGCACAGCGAGAAGGCGCCGCCCTGGCAAATGCCGAGCAGGTTGACTGCGTCCATGCCGTGCGTGCGACGCAGGTAGTCGACAGCGCCATCAAGGAAGCCCTCGATGTAGTCCTCCAGAGTGAGGAAGCGGTCGGAACCATCCGGATAGCCCCAGTCGAGGATATAGACGTCCTGTCCCGCCGCCAGCAGCGATTTCACGATGCTGCGGTCGTCCTGCAGATCGACCATATACGGCCGGTTGACCAGCGCGTAGCAGATCAGCAGCGGCACGCTGCGGGTGCCGCGTTTCGCGGCATCACCCTGGTAGCGGTACAGAACCACCTTGCCGTCGCGCCAGACTTCCTGCTTGGGCGTGCAGCCCACCGTGGCCGGGCCGATGTCCTGCAGGTTCTCGACAGCCGCCTTGAGCTTGCCGGTCAGGCGCTCGACCTCTTGCTGCAGTGACTCGGCGCTGAAATTCAATGGTCCGAACATGCTCACTTCCTCGTGCGCGCAGCGGCGCTCTTGCGCGCCGGCTTCCCGGCAGGCGCCTTGGCCGGCGCCTTCGGCGTGGGCATGCCCGTTGCGCTGGCCTTGGCCTTGCCCACCGCTTTCTTCGCCGGGCCCTTCTTCGCCGGGACCCTGGCCACGGACTTCCGGCCACTGGCAGACGGCTGGGCCTTTTTCGCCGTCGCAGGTTTCACGGAAGGTTTCTTCGCCGCCCGCTTCGCTGCCGCGGTTTTCGTCGGCGATGCCACCTTTTCGCTTGCCGTCGACGTGGCTCCAGCCGCACCCTCCAGGGCCTCCAGTCGGCGCGACAGACGCCGCAGCTCACGCTGCAGCTCGATGACCTTGCGATGCGAGCCATCAAGCTCGCTACGTGTCGGCATGCCCAGCTCGCGACACTGTAGCTCCACCTCTTTCTGGATACCGGCACGCTGGCGCATCTGGGCATTCACCAGTTCGCCATAGACTTCACGGAACTCCCGGGAGAGCGCCACTTCGGCGTAGCCCTGCTCGGCCGCATCAATCCACAGATCAAACAGGGCGCGAGCCGTATCCATCTGCCGGCCCGGCTCACTGCGCTCGGCCAGCAGGTCCTCGAAGATCGAAAACGCACGCTCGCCGCCCTTGGACAGCAGCGCAAAATAGCGCTGCCTGGCCTGCTCGACATCCATCGAGGCCTGCATCAGGCGTTGCCAGCGTTCCTGGTGCTCGCGCGCGAAGCCGAAGGCCGGCATCGCCAGCATCGGCTGCAGCAGATTGGCCGCGGACGGCATCTCGCCGAGGCCGTGAAGACCACTCGCGCCGTGACCACTGGCCATCCGGAACAGATGCGAGAAGGGGTCCGCATTCGCGCCCTTCAGCATGTCCTTCCAGGCGCCAGCGAGACCGCCCGCTGACACCTGCTGGCCGGCAAACCGCTCCGCCAGCTGCTGCATCATCGTCAGCCAGCCTCCTGCCTGCTGGCTGAGCCGATCAGCTGCCGACTCGACGGCATCGTTACCGCCACCCGCCAGCGACGACCAGAGACCAGCGAGGCGCTGGAAACCCGGCACGTGCTCGGCCGCCGCGCTGGCGCCGTGGCGAGCTTGGCCCAGGCCATCCCAGAAGCGCTGCATCAGCGCCGAAAAATCGCCAAACGGCGACTTGTGCGAAGCGTTCATGAAACCTCCATTCTGCGGCGCGGATGCTAGCAGCTATGGCGTTACGGGGCGATGTCGGAAAAGCACAAGATTGCGCTTTCGACGAACTTCTCCGCATCAATCGCGGCTGCTAGGCTGCCCGCAACCCAGCCTGCATTGATCACCAATGTCCGACGAACCCACCGACACCAACGCCGACCAAGCCCAGTCCGCCCAGCGGCCAATCCGGAGCGGTGCGTTGCCGATGCCCCGCGACACTACGCCCACCTGGGAAGTGGAGCTGCTGATCTCCGGCGTGGCCGTATTCGCCATGCTGCAGCTGCCGGGCTGGCTCGATGCGAATGTGTTTGCGCTGAGGCCACGTCTTTCCGAGATCTGGTTACAACCGGTAACGCTATTTCACATGTATCTGAAGGGCGCTGCCGTCATCCTCTCGGTAACTTTCGTCCTGCATCTGTTGTCGCGCGCGCACTGGATTGCCTTGATCGGCATGCATTCCGTTTTTCCCGACGGCATCCGCTGGGACCGCTTGAGGGTCGGCCCCGTGGAAACCCGCACCGCCAGGCAGAAATTGCCGGATATCCCTACGGTGATCGAACGCGCCGACAACCGATCAACCATCATCTTCACCATGGGCGTGTCGCTGGCCAGCACCCTGCTGCTGATCACCCTGATGCTGTTCGTTTTTTATCCGGCAGGCGTCCTCGGATTGATGCTCGCAGGCGTTGAACAAACGCCCTGGAAACTGATGCTGATCATCCTGCTGCCGATCATGGTGCCCTACCCGTTGGCGCACACCATCGACCGGCGTTTTGGAGGCAAGCTGGATCCTGCGGGAATTCCAGCCCGGGTACTGGACGCCATATTCAGGCTGTATGCATTTGGCGGATTTGGCCGAAGTAGCAACGCCAGCCTTGCCGTACTGACCAGCCACGGCGGCGAAGGCCGCTTCAGCCTCTTGTTCGGCGGCCTGGTCATCGCGGCCATGGCCTTTTCCGTTTTCACCACCGTTGTCGGCCAAAGGCCGGAACGAGCCGGCAACTACGCCTCATTCCCCTTCGCGCGCACAGGCGATGCGAACGGGGTGAACCCGAACTACTACGCGGACCGCCGCAAACCCCTGCTGGCATCCAACCGTCCCTTTATCCAGAGCGACCTGCCGCAAGACGCCTACCTGCGCCTGGTCGTTCCCTATGACCCGATTCGTGATGCCCCGGCGCTGACCGACTGCCAGCTCGCGGAGCTGCCCGATACCGAAGAAGAAGAAGTCGAAATCGACCGAGTCAAGCTTCTCCGAAGGCAGCAGCTCCTTGCCTGCCTGGCCGCGCTGCATCCCGTGATGCTGGACGCACTGCCTGTCGCCAACATCCGCTATGACGTCAGCGTCGACGATACGTCCGACCGCCCCGCCCTGCAGGCCATGATCGACATCCGCCATCTCCTGCCCGGCCGACATGAGCTGACCGTCGCCCACCCACCCGACCCGGAAGACGTTGACGACGAGGGCAACCCCGAACCAAACCCGCCCCACCGAATCCCCTTCTGGCGCTAAGCCGCTCTTCGAGAGACGTCGCTCATCGGCACGCATCGACTGGCACATCCGGCATCAACGAAAAAGCCCGCGATCGTCGCGGGCTTTTTCGTGAAGGTACCGATCACCGATCATGCGGGTGATGGCGGCGGCGAAGGCGGTGGCGCGCTCGGTGGGGGCGGTGGCATCACCGGCTCGGCCTTCTTCACGCGCTTGAACAGGAAGTAGAACGCCACGACGGCAATGCCCACCAGCGCGAGTCCCAGCAGCGGCCGATACCAAAGCCAGGCCAGCGCAATGGTCGCCAGCGACAGCACGATGGCGATCAGGATCGACACAAAACCCACGCCGGCGCCGACGATTCGGCCGGCGATCGGCAGCACGTCAGCCAGCACCACCAGCGGCTTGAACAGCATGGTGAAGCCCAGCCACATCAGGGCCACGCCACCGACACGCAGGATCCAGGTCAAGGCCGTGTTGTCGGCCTGCGCCTTCTCGAACATGGCGTCGGCGCCAACGGTACCGGTCCGCAGCAACAGCAGTTCGCGACCGCCCTTGGTAGTGAACGGCTTCAGGCTGCTTCCCGCCTGCGCGGCGATGATCGAATGCGTACCTTCCGGAACAATCGAGAAGCTCACGCGAATGTCGCCCACCTCCGGACTGCCGGAGTTGGCGCCACGATAGAACTCGTCGCCCTCACGCTTGAAGGTCGAATCACTTGCCCGCGCCTCGGCCGGCGGTGAAAACCGCGCCTTGCCACCGAGCTGGCTCAGCATCGATTGATCCAGGCGAAAACCGCCCAACCGTCCGCCCGGCGCCGTCCAGCTGCCATCATCCAAGGGCATGCTGCCCGGGTTGCGATGGCCATCCGGCGCATGGAAGTCATCCGAATCATGCAGCCGCGACGACCATTCCTTCTTGTAGGAATACTCGGTCACCGTCTCCGTGCCGCCACCGATCTTCTTTTTCGTCTTTGAATCGCGATCCTCGGTCCACTGATACATCTCGACCGAACGCGACAGATTCAGCGCCGCCACCTGGAAGTTGAAGTCCGGCTCGCTGAGCGTCCCTTCGGCAGTGACCTTGCCGCTGACGTGCACCAGCTTGCCATTGTTTTCGCTGCGCACCGCCGCATCACCAACGCTGACCACGGCCGCGGCGCCTTCTGCCAGATCCTGCGCCCGGTGCACGGCACGCCCTTCGTTCCACCACTCAAGAACGAACGCCGCCATGATGAACAGCAGGCCGAACAACAGCCCGCTGAAAGCGCCCTTCAGACGCGAACCCCAGCCGCGATTCGTGACCACGCGGTATACATCGCTCATGCCGGTTCCCCTTCCGGTGTCGTTGATGAGCGGAGTCTAAATCACGACGACGGTGTTTATGCGGTGTCACGCTACTCCGGCATCGCCAAATGCTCCGCCGTCAGCGCCGGCAGCTTGCCATCAACGAATCCACGCGGCCTTGCTGGAATATCCGCACTGTCCGGCAACGGCGCGCCATCGGCGACATGCGCCCACATCGCGTCCAGTGCGCGATAGGCATACGGCATCAGCGGTACGTATTGCGCGCCGAATACCGGGAAGCCGAGGAAGGCATCGAAATGCTGGGCATGGTCGACGCGCCAGTAGCGCACATCGCGACCCTGCCGGTGCGCCCAGCCGACGTAGGGACCACCGGTAAACGATTCGGGGATCAGACCATCGACGGCGCCATGGACGACGAAAATCGGCAGACCTTCACGAGGCAAGCTCGCGCGCGTCGCATCAACGCTGCGACGCACCATGCCGGACTGCGCACTGCGGTCTTCCCACAAGCCGCGCAGGCACTTCAGGCCAGCGAAATGGGGGTCTGGTGAGGAGGCATCGGCCATGCTGTCGACGATCTGCACGCCAGAACCCGGCGGGATGCCGGAACCGTCGGACCACCAGGTCGCGCGCGTCGCTTCATCCGCCGCGATCGGCTTGCCGTCTTTGTCCAACGCCGAGAACCGATAGCCGCAAGGCATGTCGGCATGACCGGTCCGTGCGTAGCTCGACGCGTAGGTGACGGCCACGGCGCGCCAGAGATCAAACTGCACGTCCATCGCACCCGTGCGGATGGCGTCGTCGGTCCAGCCGCGTTCGCGCATGTGAGCCAACGCCTGCGCCGGCGCCTTCGACGCATCACCTTCAAGCAAGCCGGCATCGACCAGCGACTGGCAGCGCGCCTTCATCGCCGGCGGGGCTCCATTCGGCCAGAGCGCGGCGAAGTCCTCGACCAGCAACGCACAGGACATGAACAGGGCAGCTTCAGTCGCGTAGTCATACA
>ERZ795053.459-NODE-459-length-52287-cov-6.580142_pt1 | contig 52287 bp, 34 predicted proteins | sample MGYA00375137_ERZ795053 | MGnify/ENA primary metagenome ERZ795053 (study PRJEB30182, sample SAMN05720284) | activated sludge metagenome | isolation source: Anaerobic digester | place: Hong Kong | collected 2014-12-17 ...
ATCCTGCCCTTTAGAGATATCGACGAAAAACGGGTTTTTGGGATAGGCTCTTAGTATTTGATGATGAAATTGACGTAGGCATTCTTGGGGCGTGTCTCGTGCTCATTGCCGGTAGCGTTCGTGTCAGGTATGTTGGTAATATCCTCCTTCACTACTTCCCCCCCTGACGTAACCTGTCCGCCATTCAATTGTCCATGGCTGGACCTGAAGTTGGGAATTGAGTGGCTGTGTTTTCGAAAAGCATCTCCTTGAAGTGATCCTACGACGCCACCCACTTCCCTTCCGGTTCGCGATTTTCGCTTTGTGGATTCGGCATCTCGATTTGCAGGACTCTTCTCGCCGGGGCCATCCGGGTCATCTACACCGCGCAAGAAATACCCTCGGAGATCCGGAAGGTTGAAGTCACCGTCCTTGATGGGCTTCCCTTGTGCATCTAACTTGATCGCTCCATTCTTATCAAGCGCACACCCGTCCCCCCAATTTTCGCCGATCATTTCCCAAAGACTCAGATATCGATCGCCCTTGGACAAAGCGCGACCATCACACAATAGCCAGCCCTCCGGAACTTTCTCGGCGGCTCCGGCAAAAGCCATGATGGTGCCGGCTGGCACACCGCGATTCCTTAGCAACTCCATTTCGTTGATCAGGCCGTTGCGGTCTTGCGTTGGGATCATTCCACACGCAAGGACGCAAACAAGAACCAATCCAATGATACTGCTTCTTAATGAAGTAAATCGATGCATTCTTTCAGTTTCTCCTTCTTAATAGAAAAAAACGCAGTTTGATAATGATACGAGCGATGAGTCAGTCTGATTCCCGTCGTGCGAGCTTCTGACTGTCCGTAGAGCATGGCTATGCTATACCCATAGCAGTCCTGACACGCGTTATCTCGTCATCTCCATTTCCTGCCATTGGGTGCGTATGATTCACACAACGGAAGTTCTATCTGGATGCGTCTCTCTCCAGCCACAGCCGGGAAGTGCGCTCCCGATAGCCCCTCCTTTCAGCGGGGGTTCGCGACTCGATGTACTGCGCCTTCAAGCGCACAAGAGGCGATCATGCGCCTCCTTCCGGCAGGCGTTGCAACGGAGGTCGGCTAAGCAGAAATCATCCAAGCAGGGCGAGACATGTCTCGATGTTGGCATTACTGGGGTTTCTTGGGGGTGTGCTGAGTGACGCACAATTTCCCAATTCGGGCGATGTGTTACCAGAATCCGTCTCGGTTGCTTGACGCTTGCGAATGTCGTCGCAGAGAAGGCCCGACATTTTCCAACAGGGGAAAAAACGCCTAGGGATGGTCAATTGGGCGGGGCCGATCTCGCCTGCTGGATCCGCCCGTCTTGCCAGCCACGCTGCACGGCGTTGAGTAGGGACTCTACTTGGTGCCGTTTTAGTGACGCCGATACTTCGCCTCCGTCGTGAATCCATCTGGCGATCCAGCCATCCGCTTCTTCGTAGAACATATAGCGATGCTGGTACGCCTCAAGCCGCTTTCGTACTTCTCGATTCGTACTAAGCCCCTTTAATCCGAATCTCAACGCGTCTAGCAGTTCTGGCTGGGCTTCTGCCACGTTTAGGTCATAATCGATGCGGGACGTCAGGTCCTTGATCATTCTGAACTCGCCCGTCACTCCGTTTAATACAGTCACTGTGTTGTCGAGATCGGCATGTCCAGCCTTGACCATTGAGAGCAGTGACGATCCCGGACGTGACTGGGAATTCAGAACGCCTCTCAACGTGTTCCAAATCGCCCCTAGACGCACAGGCATCTCAATCGCACTTCCAACTTCAGCTCCGAAAACCTCGTTCGTGATAACCCAGTCCGCTTGAGCGCGAATGAGTTCCTCGCTCGTACTAGTACTAGAGAGAGTGCAGGCCGGGTCCATCAATCGAACTTGCCGGACCGCATCTAGGGTCCGCTTTTCGCTAGTGATTTCCTGTTTGTCGCGTACAGCGCTCTTATTCGTAAGTTGCCCGTATGTCGGAATCTGAGAAAGCGCCTGGCTGAGCAAGGACCAACGGGTCTCCCGTGCTGCGGGACTGTGCAAAAATGCCTGAGTTTCAGTATCGCCGCTCTTGCCGGCTCGCGTTTTCTCTTCCAGATAGATTTCTGCAGAGCGATACGGGGCAAATCCGATTTCCGGCGTCTTTTTTGCGATCTCAACTTTCGCTTCGTCGCCTTTGGCGAGGGTACCCGACCGCAAAGCGAGGAACGTTACCGTGACGTATTCGAGATCGTCGAGGGTCGGCAGCCTCCGGCCTTCTCTTTTGGCCTTTGGGTACGCGCCCGCTGGCAATCTCAGCATCCAAGTACCGGCGACACCGCGGCCATGCACCCTAGGATGAATGCGAGCAGGTCGCCTCTTATGAATGAGATCAACTGGGCCGTAATGCGCCAGAACCGCATGATGAAACTTGTCGACTTGAGAGCGAATTGAGTCCTCGTTGAAGCTGGGTTGAATCGCATAAGGATTCGTCTCGTCGGTGTCAGTTCGATCCGCGCTGCTGAACCTGGTTGGGAATGCAATGAGCTGGCCTCCATATGGCGAAAGCGAGGGGCCGATTGGCTCCAGTCCGATATTCAAGTGCTCGACCGCAATATCCTTGATACGGTCGTCTTTCCATTTCGGGCAGACAAACGCATCGAGCAACATCGACCAGCGGCCGCCTTCCAAGTCTGCTTTTGGGACGAAGATCGTGGTACCCGGAATCGGGCTCTCAATCGTGTGATTGTATTGCCTCCAATTGTCCCATTTGAATTCATCTGGCCGGGCTGCGGGTCGCATGACCGGGTTATGAAGATGGGGCATGACCGAGAAAAATATCTGGTGCGATACACGGGCAACGTCCCACATTGCGGCGTCGGAATGTAGACGTAGTTCCGCGTCGCTGGGTGATGTTGGCAAAGAGAGCGTGTGTGGGGGCGTAATTCTCACGCTGAACATATAGAGATTGCTCTCTGAGGCGCGGTCTGCCAGCCGCTGCTCAACGTCTTTCAGCTTTGTATATATGGTGCTGGCTTCAGCCGAATTGCGAGCGACAATCGCCCACCTTAGCGCATCGGGATCGCCGCGCATGCGGTATAGCCAGTTTGCGTAGTCAAAAAGGTGCCTATTCGCTCGGTCAAGATCGGCGCGATACTCTCGCAGCATGCCGATTACCGGGGGGCCGGAAGCCATCGCCACCAATTCTTCGATCGGAACCACTTCCGCTGCAAGGTCGCCCTCACCCTTTTCAACGCGTTCGAGCTCGGCTTCAAGCACCTCGATTCGCTCATAGATCTGCCGTTCATCCATGTTGAGAAGTTCCAATTGCGCGTCCGTAAGTCTGTGGACCTCTCCCTTTGTCTTCGCGGACCTTTCTAGATATATGTCCTTCTCTCGAACAATCTCGGCAATATCTCTTCTGAGTCGCTCAAGGCGTTGGTAGTGCAGGTCGAACTCTCCGGCCAAGTATTTTGCTCGAGATCCATGTCGGTTACGCCTAATCATCAATGCGTCGAATTCGGCCTGCTTCTGCTGGACCGCCGAGCTTGCAATCTCGGCTTCGGCATTGATGCGATCTTTCTGGTGCCTGAGCGATCGAATGCGGCTGGCGGCGATCTTCTCCATTTCGGAGCGCACTGCAAATCCATGTTGGCTAACAAGGGCCTTAATTTCGTCAACTTCCGCATTACCGTCGCGCGTAATGCGTCGCACCTCCTTTTTCAACTCCTCCTTTGTCAGTTTTGCCCTGATATCGTCGAGCTTGGACTTGTATCGCCTGAGGCCTGAATCGAGCCGGCGGACCCGATCCCTTGCGTCTTCGATCGTCACGACCACGTCATTCGCATGACGAATGACTTCAGCACCGGCCTTCGACGCTTCGATCATGCTGTTGCTGGCATTGGTGAAGACTCCGTTTGACATGCCGGTAATGATTCCAGTGGGGATGTTGCCTGCCGCCGTAATCGCTGCCTGCGCGGCAACGATCGCCTGCTCCACCGCCGTCGCTCCTTTCTGGAAGTCGTTGATGAACTGCATGGCATCATCGACGTATTTTTGTGCGCGAGCGACTTCGTCTCTGACTATCCTTTCTTTCGCCAGCAACTCGTCCATTGAAGCCTTCACGATTGCGTCCTGTGCTTCTTCCAGAAGTCTTCCGGTTTTGCCTCGTGTGCCCCTAAGACGCTCGTCAAGTTTGGCGATCTGTGTTTCAGCCGCCTTCATGGCAGCGTTCGCTTCCTCACGGATCTCGGCCTCGGCCAAATCTGCAACGCGCGCAGCTTCGACCAATACCTGTGCCCTTGCGGAAGCCAATTCATGAGAGAGCGCTTCACGCTTCTTGTCCAATTCTTCGATCGTCGATTGGCCTGTTGAATTCAGAGTCTTTATCTGTTCCTCAAGTCCCTTTAGCGCCGAGCGAAGTTCCTCCGTGTTGCCGTCAGAAAGTGTGCTTTCAAAGCCGTTGATGAGGCTTGACGCGGCTTGCGGAGTTGCCTCAACATGAATGAGAAACTCCGCGGCGGAATTGGGCAAGAACTGCTTAATTGCATCTCGACTAGCTTCTGCGCTCAATTCTTTTAATATTGCCGCAAGTTGTTGCGTGGTTTCGACGGATTCGTTTCTGCGATCCTTGAGTGCCAGGTTGAGCCGCTCCATATGTTCAGCATTCTTGAAGACCATTTCCTGCAGGCGATATTGCTGTTCCGCGATGAGCTTGGCATTGTCGGACTTCAGACCGCCGATTTCTTTCCGCAGTTCAAACAACTCGCGCGTGATTGCGTCTATCCGCTCGTTCTGGCGTTTCTTCTTAAGTGCGTCCCCTGTGGTTAGTTCCTTGGCGATCTCAAGGACTCTGGTGACGTTGGCCTGTGTAGCCTCCCGCCATGTTTTCTCGGAATTGCTCAGGCCTTGGTCGTCCAGCAGCTTCTTCAACTTGGCGCGTGGCGACGTCCCACTACTCTGAACATCGGGAGCGCCGAAGAGCACCGGGACTTCGAAGTAAGAGTGGCCGCCAAATGCCTTCCGAGCTCCAAGCCAGGCAATTCGTTGGTCGATTTCATCGGCCAGGGCCTGGGCTTCCACGCTGCGCTCTATCAACATTGCCTGATACAGGGCTTCTCTGGCGACGACATACTCCGCAAGTGCTGAATGATCGACGGTACCGCCGGTCAACTGACCGGTAAGGGATGCGCCGAGGAGACGAAACGACGTATCGCCCTTGGCCATCAGCACGTGCGCCCGTGTGACGAGCAGGCGATGCATCAGCAATGCGTATCGAGCTGCTCCGTCTTCGGTTTGTGCGGCTTCTTTTCGAAGTGCCGTGAGACCACTGTCGATGTGGACGTCCGCGGGCTCAAGCAGCTTCAGTTGGGCTTCAACACGCAAATGCAGTGGTGCGTTGTCATCAAGAGCACTTTCCTTGGTCAACTGCTGTTGGAGCAGCAGGGCTTGGGCGGCGAGGAGGCGGCCCTCGGCAGTCCAAGGCACGTCCGGATCTTCTTGAAAGTAGGCGTCAAGCAAAGCAAGGGCATAAGTTGGCAGCCCCAGGTGGACCATGATCATCGCGGTGCGATGAATTTCTGCCGGCGTTGGTCGTGCGGTTTGTCCTGGCGGGTAAGCAATGCGTTGCGCCAAGCCCTTTGGGTCCTTTGGCAGTTCTGCATCTGCAGGACGTGAAGCGTTCGCGCCAACCGCCTGATCCGAACCGAAGCCACGTCGAGACGGGACGCCGATCACGAGACAAGTCGCTGCTGCCGCGGTCATCCAGCCGCATTTCATCAGATTGCTACGCTTCATTGGTTCCTCTGTGCCGGCTCTTGACGAGCCCGCCAACGCCGGATCGCAGCTTCCACCTTCACGGCGGTCAGGCCTTCCTTGACACTTGGCTGTCGAAGCCATTGAACGAAATCTTGGCCTAGTTCCTCCAAGGTGACCCCGCGTTCGGCGTTGGTACGTACACTGTTGGCCTTGCGTCGCGCTTCCTCGATCTTGATTACAGATCCGGTCATCATGTAGCGGTACACGCGATATGAGGGATAGTCCTCATTACGAGTGTCAGGCCAATTCGAGAGTTCGACAACGGCAGCTGTCAATGGAGGATCAGCGAACCCTGTAGCAATGAAAAGCTCATTCAAGTCATTGTCTGCTGCGGTCATGCGTGACTCGCGCTGGTCTTTCGTGGCGATGAATTCGCGCAGGCGATCGGCGGTAGCGACCACGATCTTGCGAATCTGTGATACCGCAACGTATTGCCTGGCCACGGTCTTGGCGAGTTTGTCGATCGCCTCCGTCACGTTGGTGAACTTGGTCTTGAGGTCCGCCGCCTCTGTAAGAATTTGGTCATGGATCAGTCCATGCTCAATTGAATTGGCCAATGCCTGATCGACGACTTTGTGGGCGTCAGCCAGGCTAATAGATGGTTGGCGCGAGAGTAATTCCATCCGCGTCGCTGTGGCGAATTCAAGCGTCAACTCAAGTCTCGCCTGGCCTTCCTCGACGCGGCTCAGGTGGTCGATCGCAAGATTCAGCCCACGCACCGATCGAACATAGCGTTCGGCCAGCCGGATTTGCTCGTCCAAGTCCAAGTCAGACTCAGCGCGTTTGCGTAGTGCGGCAAGTTCGCTTGCCTTTTGTTGATTCTCATGTTGTGAAGTAATCAAACGGACAATTCGTGCCTCCGGGGCAGAATCAAAGGCGAGTACGCGAAGAGCCTCTGAACCGTGGGACCTGACCAATGTCAGTCCGAGAGCGAGATGATGATCGCTCTGCGACGCCCAGTCGTGCATCCAGGCGTTGACTTCCAGCAGCGCATGCGCTGCTGGAAGATCGTCTTCCAGGAGGTACCGCTGTAGCGCAGCGAAACGTTGCTTCGAATCTGCTGGTGCATCAACTGGTTGATGGCTGCCGAAGCAGATCGATTGCTGTTCTTCTGCATGCTGAGGGGGCTCGCTTGGCTGGCTCTTGACCTCGAGCCCGGACGTCGAAGACTTGTTTTCCTCCTGTCGTTCCGATTCCCACCATTGATTATCGATGGCCGCAGTCGGTTTGGTGGCCGGGGAGTTGGCTTCCTTATTGCCAGGCGGCGATTGCGTACCGCCAGGCTTTGTTGTCGTCTCTCCTTCATTCGCCGGTTGCGTGGTCGGCTTGTCACCTAATGCCAGAAGAAACGCGTCCGCGGCTGAGTGGGGTTGCTTCTTGACCTCTTCCTTTACAGCAGTGAGCAGCGCTTCATTGCCATTGAATCGATCAGAAAGTACATCGGCCAGGTCGGAAATCAACTGGGGGTAGGATGGACCCTGAGTTTTGCGGTCAACAGGTACAGGAATTCCCTGATCCTTGAGCAACTTGTCAAGATCCTCAAAGCGAGACAGCCAAGGCGGGGGAAGCCGATCATCGAATCGATCCTTCAGGGCATCGAACGTTTCACGGATCTGTTGAGTGAGCGATCGATTCGCGAACACTCCCGCGATGTAACGCTCTTGTCCGATGTCGATGTCGCGTTTGGCTAATTCCGCCATCAGGTCCATAATACGGTAGGCGATCTTGTCTTCACCGCGTGGATCGCCTGCACCGAGCAGCTCGAGCTGGCGGTCGATCTCTTGCCTCAGCGTTGCCGCATCCGCATTTTCTTCAATGTCGCCAAGGTTACCATGTCCGCCAATTTGCATCAGACGAGATCGAACCACGTCGTCGTAGTGCTTAACCTTAAGCACATTGTCCAGAGGATCAGGTGCACGACCAACGAGATTGCCCTCGCCATCACGTTCGATCCTTAGTGAGACCGCGTCGATTTCGGCCGGAAACTCAAGAGTTATTCGGAGTGTTGCATATGCCTGGATGAGTGATTCGAAACCATCGCCGAACGATTGCTCCTTTTCGGCCGCTTCAAGCAGAGGGCTCACTTTCCGGAATGCCTCGCTCTCATAGAGTGCGGCGCGCTCGCGCTGACTGAGAGCGCCGTACGCTTGCTCCGGTGACAAGATGTCATTGCCGTCGCTGGTCTGTAATTCGCCAGCCGCCATGTCCGCATTGGGCAAGCCGCCATATGCGTAACGCATGGTGGTGATGGCCTGGCGTTTTGCGGTGACCGATTTGATAAGCGCATCGGACGCCTCGCGAAAAACACCCTGTACTGACAACTGAATGGTGTTGTTAGGCCCAGCGCTGTTCGACGGAGATAGCGCTAAGCTCAGGCGCTGGCGAGCGATTCCACGCATCGCCAAGTGATCGCGAGGATCGAGGGGCCGATCTGTCGCGGCAATTGAATCGACATAGAAGCGAGAGATCGCGAGCCGTTGCGTCGATCGAGCCGTTGGAATGGGGTCCTTGCGGAATTCTTCCACAAGTTGCTCTGCAGCGCGATCAAGTCGCCACGCGGCCGCCTGCCGGGTCAATGGCGAGGTGGCTGCCTTGTAGTCCAGCCACTCGTGGCGAACGAGGACCCACGTAATGTCCGCAAGCTTCTTCGAATTCTCCCACGCTTCGCCGTATGCCGCCCGTCTCAGCTCGGGCAGCCAGTTGCGATAGGAGCGGGGTGTATCGGCGACACTGCTGTAAGCCTCGACATAGGCGAGCAAGTCGTCCTTCGAAACTGCATCCGTTTCCGCAGCAACTGGCGTCGCATAGGAGACGACGAAGGCAAGCAAGAGAATCGTCGCGGCCTTACCAAAAGCTGGAACGTCACCGCAGGGGCTGGGCATGAGAGTGCTCCCCAAGAGTTGATCTTCAATGATACCTTTAGGATGTACGGGCGCCCTGCTAACTGTCCTTGAATCCGCGGTCCGCCAGAACTTTACGCCAGTCGTTGCCGTAAAGTTCACGGACGATCTTCTTCAGGAGGGATTCGCGCGACAACTTGCCTCGCTCCAGGACGAATTGCTCGCCGTACAGCACGTAGGCCATGTGCTCAAGCTTAACGGTCAATGACGACCTGGGATCGGGCCGTTTGTTCCATCGGTCCATTCCATTCGGGATCTTATCTTTCGGGGCGTAGGAGTCGGGGGCGCTCGCACCCATAGGCGGCTTGCCCCAGAGTTCGCGTATGCACTGGGTGGTGACCGCTTCTTGGAGCGCAGGGGCCCAATCTGAGCCGCTGGTCTGACCGGCAGCGAATGGTTCCCAAACCAGTAAGGTGATGATCACCATGCCAGCAAAGCCCAGAATCGCGCTCTTGGTCCCGACCGGAACAACAATATCAGAAATGTGCATGTGCTGTACCTCCTATTGATTGGGCGTCATGCACTGACGTTCCCGCCAGTGTTTATTGACTCCCCTTGGGTTCCGATTTCTGATCTTTCTTCGGCTTCAAACTGACCGCGACGCGGAAGCCGAGATCGCGATGGGCCATGAACTCTTGCGGTCCGGATTCTGCAACTGGCCTCTTATAATCGCTATGCGACCAACCATCGGGTGTATAGTAGGCTTCACCTTTCGCGCGCCATTGGCCCTTGACAAAAACGATCTCAGGCGCATTGCAATGCAGTCCGTACACCAGACCACCAAGATGGCTTGCGCTATCAGCAATCGCTGAATCGCTTGCGAGCTCTGCGACGCTGCGGATGAAACGCGGGATCTGTCCCGTTTCTTGCTGATGCGAGGCGGCTTTCCATTGTGCATCAGTCGGAACACCGGCGTATTCCGCTGAAAGCCAACGGCAATAGAGCTCGGCAGCCTCCGGGGAGACAAAACCCATTGGCCTGTCCGGATGTTGCTCGTAATCCTGAGAATATTGTTCGGCCGCAAGGTTTGTGATCTTGCGTTCAATCGGAGAAAGGTCTTTCTCTTTGGAGATCAATGCTCGTATGCGCGCGAGCACAACATACGCAGACAAGTATTTGCCTGCACTGGGTTGCCGGCCGAGATACTCCGACAGGGATTCGCCGGTACAGATGGTGAATTTCCGAGCCTCATTCGTATTCGTGTACCAGATCACGTCTTCTTCTGCGGGATTTGCGAGGAGAGATCTCCAACGATTTTCGAGAAAGTGGGCCCATTGCGATTTGGTAACTTCTCCCTGTTGAAGGTAGTACTGGGTGCTGCCGTTGTCGATCAACACAAATCGGTTGGTCTCGCCGAATTCCGGGCGTTTGAACTTGGTCGAAGCGATTTGTGCCGCGTAACTACGACCTTCCGATGCCCTAACATTGGTGGGGCCCATCTGCGAAGTCAGGGCATGAAACTCGGCCGGGACAGCGACTTCGCTGCCCCACCAGCTTTCCGTATGCACCAAGGTCCTCCCCGGATGCGCATTAGCTACAGGCTCAGAGTTGCCTCGGTATGCCTTGAGATACTGGTTCGGCGTTGGAACTGCATGCCATTTGGCCTGATTCGACGGCTGAACGCTTGGATTGTCAGGATCCCAATCCACTCGGAATACGGCCGAGAAGCAATCATCCGCCAGCGCCTTGCGATCTCGCGCGTCGAACGACATTGACGCCAGCCGCTCGAACGCGACGGGAGTGAGGATGACATTTCGCAGTTGGCGACCTGGCGACTGGAACGCCTGTCGCAATAAGTCGCGAATCACAAACGGGTCATTCGCGCTAAAATGGGAACTCCGCACCGCCAGGCGAGTTGTTTCCGGCCAGCGAGCATTATTCGCACCTGCATATACGTAGATGTAGTCAGATGCTTCAGCGTGGCAATAACGGACCTGTTTATCCCCGTGCGCCTGATGCTCGGTGATCAAATCGACGAGTCCGGACCCGAGGAATATCTCCTCGAATTGTCCCTCTGGTTTCTTTGCTACGAAAAAAACGTTCTCCTGCAATTTGCCGAACAGGATTTCGACCGTGCGGAGATCGGGGAGATAGTACATGCGATTACCGGTCTTGGCTTGAGTGATCGGGCACACTCCGAATCGCTGCTTGTGTGTTTCCTTATTGATGAAAAGACGCCATGCCGGATGCTCCAGGGCCGTGACAATTGATTGCTCCGCTAATTCTGGAACCCCCTTGCTATTCGCAACGGGTAAGGGGATTTCGGGATACCGCTCGGCGAATTCTTCAATTGTCAGAAGCTGTGGTTCGTCCTGGCCGAGAAATGCGTTCTTCCAGCGATTCCATGTTTCGCTATCGTCGTTGCTCCTAAGACTCGCATCTGTGGTTGCAGGCACCAACTGCACTGGGGTCTTTTGTGGTATGGCGGCGGAATCATCGCCTTCAGTCTTGGCCGGCAGAACTTCCACTTCCAGCATGGGAAGATAGAATGTCTTACCGGCGGAAGTCACCGACAACACAAACAGGCGATCGCCGTGCTGGGCCTGCTGGAAGAGCCGGTGATCGAGAGTCTTCTGTGGCTCGCCTTGGCCAAACACGCTCGCGACTAGCACACTGGTGGATACCACCGAGGTGAGACCGGTTGCTGTCCGATTCAATCGAATTCGTAACATAGTTGTACACCTAGTGTTAATCGACTATCCGGCTCATGAAATCGTTCGCATCAATGCCCTGCTGGCATGTGAGTCCAGCGAGGATGTTCACACGCTGCGGCCCTATATCAAACAGCGCGATCTTCGCCATCCCGCAAGCCGCGGGACCAAACGCACATAAACAGGGGAGCCGCGGCAGCAGCACCTTATCAGGTGCGGGTCGGCGAGTTTCGGCCTCCGTCGCTTATGGCCTAGATTGGAAGAGCCACGAGCCTCCAGGCGGTAGCGTCGCTACCTCGCATAGGCAATTGTCAACATACGTCCTTTCCAGAGCAAGCAAAAAACGATTAAGGTCTCATGGAAATTGGATTACACATCTTGCGGTGTAATCTCGAAGCGCGGCCCTCCCTATCCTTGCTTACATAACCGAACTACGATCAACACCACGTCGTAGTTCGCGGTCGTGAGCACGGGGCAGTAATTCCGTTGGGCCCAACTAGACTCTGGGACAGCGGGAGTTGGCATCGACCTTGTGAATGGAACTCCATGAGCTTGGAGAGTACCATCGGCCTCGGAAGCCTCGCCAGGAGTTTCGCAATTCATGTGTTGTGATGTGTAACGATATGGAGACTCACGATGAAGCCGGGAACACCGATCAGAATTGTATTGTTGTTGGCCTTGTGCTCTGCCGCCTTTGCGTTCGCGAATTTGCCCTTGAGGATCGATGATGGCCGAGGCGTCGTCAAGAGCTTGCAGTTGCTTTCTAACCAGGCGCTCATCGTGGGCGAGGTGCGCCTTTGGGCGGGTTCAAGCAACAAATTACCGACCGGCTGGAGGGTATGCGATGGTACGCCGTTGTCCCCCAAAGCGTATCCCGAGCTCTTTTCGGTGATTCAACACAATTATGGAGGAGAGGGGGACCGATTCAAGCTACCGGATTTCTGCAACAAGTTGCCAGTCGGGGCCGATGCCGAGAAGGGATACCCCCTCACGAGTATCGAGGATCCGAAGGGGAATATGAGAAAGCAATCCGGCGGACGCGCAACAGTGAGGCTTGGGGAGCGGCATCTTCCTCGTCATTCTCACGATGTGCAGGGAGTGATTAGCCATAACGGATGTCAGCCCAGGAATGACAGGCACAACGCGATGAACGGTATGGGATGCTGGGAGGTCAATTTCCCTGGGCGGACGAGTGAGTCTGGAGATGGGGACGAATTGGGCATTATCAATCCATATTGCGCAACAACCTTCATCATCTATACTGGAAGAACATCGGAGTAGTTGAGTTCCTGGCGAAATGGGGAGGTCGGGGCGACCTTCGAGTACGTCCCATGGCTTTTCCAAACGCTGATTGCCGATTGTCGCCGGTTGGGGGGCTGTAGAGCAGGGTAGCGCGATGTGGCCCCGGCGAGGAATTGTCCGACACACATTGAGATACCGTTGTTCGTTCCTGTGAAACCAAACCGCTCCAGAGTGGAAGATCTCGAGAGAGATGTCGCGGAGTCGAAGTACTTGGCCATGAAACGAAACTGAGAATGATCTTGGAGATAGGCTGATGAAGACGATACTCTCCGTCATAGTAGGTGCGATAGTATCCTATGCTATCCTTGCCACACGAGTTGAAAGTCATGAAGCCGGCGCAGCTCAACCAAGTGTAGAGGAAGCGAAGGCAGGCCTAATTGAGCAGGTGGCGTCTAACGAATTACGTCTTGTGCCAGTAGGTAGCATTATCGCTTGGCACAAGAACATTGATTATCCTCGTTCAGATAGTCGATTCACGGAGGATCCTGATATGCCGGCCCTGATGATTCCAGCCGGCTGGGTCGAATGTACCAACGCATCGGGTGATCGCATCGTGGAGGATCCAGACAGCCCAATCACAGGTAGAGTGATTCCTCATCTTAACTCTGCAGCGGAGTCGATGCCTGGCGGCAAATTCCTTCGCGGGAGTACGGTGTCCGGCATTCACGAGCAGGATTCCCTTCAAGGACATGCTCACACAATTGGAACGTTGTACGGCTCGGAGTTGATGGGGCCGTTAGTCGAACAGTTACCGGAAGGTCCGCAGGCATGGGGCTCATCGGTTCAACGACGAAACCGTCCAGGCAAACAGAATTACTTCGCCCGGTCGATCATAGACGATGGAAGCAACGGGTCGGTCCGCATTGGCAAGGAGACGCGACCCGTAAACATGAGCGTAGTGTGGATCATGCGCATCAAGTAGAGAGGAGGCTACGGATGGAGCGTACGCGAAGGCTGCTGAAAATGCCCGTTCTGTGGGGTGTTGGGTTCGGGGTCGTTTTCTCGATGCTGTTCTTCAGTCAATCCATGTCTGGCGGAGTCGTGGTTGGACAGAGTGAACCTACAGATTCCTCAGACGGCCTGATTCAACGCTTCGAACGTCACCAGGGCCTTGTTCCAGTGGGGGCGATAGTTGCATGGCACAAACGCGACGTCAGCAGGCTGGTACGCGAAAATTCCAAAAGGCCGGATTGGACCTGGGCTGGACTTCCCAAGATTGGGGATCTGCCGACTGACTTTGGTGAAGGACCATACAACCTCCCCTTCGAGCTCTTGGATGGAAGCGTTTGGGTCGAATGCAATGGTCAGACGCTTGACGACAAGTCACCATATGACGAGTGGCGGTCCTATCGGGTTCCTGGACTTAATGGGGCGGGTTCGAGTGGGAGATTCCTCAGAGGCGGTCATGAATCTGGTGATTTGCAGGACGGTACGCTCTTGCATGCGAATGCGGAGAGAATCGCCCCGGAAGGCGCCTACTTTAGCAACGTCGATCCCGTGGACCGAAAGTACTGGTCGAAACATAGCGTCAGAGTTGACGACTGCCGAGAAGAAAAACCGATTGGTCGTGTAAGGCCTGTCAACATGGCTGTTGTTTGGATCATGCGTTTGCGCTAGCGTGCATGGAAACCAGAGTACCGGTTGCTCGTAGATGTCACCTAGCCACACTCCTCATTCGGCTGGTAGACTAGCCGGAATAGAGGCGTTTATCACAGGTAGCTGAATTGCACCGTTATCGCATGGGAGGCTGAACACCTGTGCTTTCAGGCATACGTTTTCAAATACACACGTGCGGCAGCAAAGCAGGTGCTCCAGCCCGTAAATCTCGCAAAAGGCGCCCCCGTCCTCGCAGCTCCTCGGGCCGCAGCGTTTTCTATTTCCCTCGGTCACCTTGGCGGTCTTCTTTTGATTCGGCGTGCGATGCAGGCATTGATGACTGCTGCCGTCGACAAAATATGAACGCGTCGGCGAAACGCTAGGACGGTCGACTGGGCCAGTCGTGTGTACAGCGCCGTCGCGCCGTGCCCTATCGTGCCAATGATACGCGCATTCCTCGTAATCCCGGCGATCTTGCATGAAGTGGGAACGGATCCCAGTTACCATCACGTAAGCCTCGCTTGAGGTTTGATTGCGCTTCTGTACGGCCCTACGGTTGCTAAAGGAACCATCGTTGCCAAAATGCTCCTCCACCGAGATCAATGGGAGGACACGGTTGCCAATCTCGCGTTCTACCTCCGACTTTAGCCTTTTTGCATAACCATCGATCTTTGCCAGATGATCCGACACCGGGCCGCGATCGCCGCTAGGCACGAAATCCTCGTCATCGCATCGCACCTGAACGAAAGTGCGCTTCTTTGAGCGAAGCCAGAGCACAGGCGAGACCCACATCGACGGCACAATCTGCGTCGTCGATTGCTGATGCGAATACGCAACGCGCATGCCGTACAGGCAGTCTTCAATTGTCGCAGGATCGACGACGAACGGCACATGGGCCGCGAGAACCGACCGGTTCTCATGAGCCACCTCACTGTACGACAGCCATCTCCAAAGCAATTCGTGATGCGCCTGAAGCGCCTCAAAGTCGCCAAAGACGAAGATCCCTGCCGGATCAATCCTGGAATTGCGATTTTCGTCGAATGTACTTTCCGGATTGACGAATAGGACTAGCCAACTGCCATTTGTCAAGACAGCCCTTTGAGGCCATTCGCCTGCATTGGCACCGACCGAGCGGCAATAGCCCGCTAGCTGCTTAATCGCCTCCGCCCAAGGCTTGTCGATGCCCTCCGGCAGGTCTTGATCACCGTCGCGCTGCATCTTGAGGCAATCTGCGATGTGCCGCGCAAACCTGTGAGCCTTCGGGTCTATCCCGCGCACCTCAGCGACTGGCAACTCCATCCTCATCCATTTTGCCTCGACCACGATCAGCGGGCGATCTGTTTCACGGTCATACCCGAAATAGTCCATCCGCTTTCGTCGAGTGCCGGGGGCCGTTCCGGGCGACGTCGGCTGCTCGATTACAAGATTCGTCGCATGGCCATCAGGATCGAGCGGCTGTGCAATATTCCAATTCAAAGCAGCCAAGATGTAGTCTATTAAATAGGTACGAGCATGGCACTCAAGCGCCGCCTTAATACCCTCCTCCTCTGCCCTCTTGTTTCCGTCGCCGCTTGGCCGGCGCAAGACCCTCTCGACAACGGCTCGGACTTCTTTCGCCCGCATCTTGAGTTCGCCGAGCTTAATGCTGAGTTCAGTCGCGTTCTCCGTCCGGCTCATCGGAAGACCTCGCCGAGTCGATACGTCAATCGCGTCGCCTGCGGCCAGCCGGGAGCGACGAATGCGTCGAGAATATCGAGCAGCGCATCGAGAGCGCCGCAGTCCTTCATAAGGAAGTTCTGATACTCGGATAAATATCGCTCGACGATTCGGACTATGAGGTCGGCAGCCATACCCTCGTAATGAAGATCATCCTTCTTGGCGGTGCGCACAAGCGCCGCAATTCGTTGGATCACGCCGACGGGATCTGCGTCTACGAGGAACTCAAGGGTCTCCAGAACGCGGTAAGCTGCTTCGACGAATGCCCCGTCGATGAGGGCATCAAGCAACTCCGCTCCCTCGGTTAGCATTCGCCTCTTATCCTCGACCGACGGCGGCGCCGCTTCACCTTCAGCACCGTCATTCAGTTTCTTGCTGTCGAACGCGCCAGACCCGAAATAGAGCTCAGTGGCCACATGGTCAATCATCATGTGAACTTGCCGAAGGCTGTTGATGTCTTCCTCGGGCCATGCATCGCGCTGTTGTTCGCGGCGTGCCTGCAGTAGCGCTGACTTGCGTTCCTTCAACGAGCCGGTGACGCGTGAGAGCAACTCGAATGCCCATTTGCGAACCCGCGAATTCTCTTCCGCCAACATTGAGGCGTCCTGCCAGCGCAGAAAGTCACGGCAGAGCCTCACGATCTGGCTCGCCTCACTAGGGCGATCGGTGGGCGCGTCCGCGACGGTCGCGATGAAGCGTTCACAGTGATCGTCCTGATACCATAGTGCCCCGCGAAAGTAGAAAGTCGCGCAACCATGCATTAGCTCTTCTTTTGGACTGCCATCGCAGGTGCGCGCGTAAAGTTGATCCACCAAAGGTCTGAATCGCTCGAAATCCGACTTAGGCGATCGCAAAATCACGCCCGAAACGAAGAAGGATAGAATCGCCCCACGAGGCTCGTCCCTGCAGCAACCCTCTACCAGCCGCCAGAAGAGGTCGTTCGCCGTATACGCCAGCCACCCAAGATTACTGAGTATCTGCAGCCGCACGGCATTGACATCATCTTTGGCCAAGCGTTCTATCGCTTCCAGGATTTCGGTATCGACTGTCTCAGCTCGCCCGGCCAAGAGCATCAACCCCAATGCCGCATCGATGCGCGTCGACGGCGCCCCCCAATAGACATGCCCGCGATCCCATTGAGCATCCTCATCCGAAGTGTGTTCCGGCCGCGATGATCTCGATGATCGCAAGAGCACGCGACGCATGAATTGTACGACAGGGGCATCACCGGATAGCCCGTCCGGTCGAGCCAGCTTCGCGCACGCCGCAGTTAAGTCGGCCTCCAGCTCGCTAAGCATCGCATCGTCGGCGCCAGCCGTCCTTCCTGCTTCGATTGCCGCATCGGCTCGTTCAAGAACAGGCAGGTAACTTGCCACCTCCGCTGCTCCGATCGTATTCGAACCTTGTGGGTCGGGAATGACTCTTAGCGCTTTTGCCGCCTCGATGAGCGGCACGTTCTCTGCCTTCTCAATCTCCACTCCTTGCCTGCGCAGGTGCCAATGCTCTTCCTGCGGGCCGCAGGACATCGTGATCGAGAAATCCGGCACGTTTGGCGGCGGACCGCCCTGCTCCTCGAGTTCTGCCAGTCTATTCCGCAGCAATTCGGATTGAATCATCTCGGCGGGGATGCACCCAAGCGCCCGGTCGCGCCGCATTTCCGCAAATTCGCGATGCTCTTCCGGCGTGTTCTCTGGAAGATCGAGAATCGCCTGCTCAATCCTGCCTCGCTGCTCGTGAGAGAAATACTCGAAGCCACTGGCTAGCAAATTCCCGGCCGCTGTCCTAGTGTCAAACTCGCCAAGAATCACCGATGAATAGAGCAACTCCGCAATAAGCGGCCCGAGCGTCCTAGGCGCGCCGGCGCCTGCGCGGAGGACCGTATTCCAGACCACTGCGTACTCCGCCTCTTCCACAATCCGGTCCAGAATGCCGCTAACGGCGGCCTCATCACCTGCATCCGCAATCTTTCTGATCCCGGCAACGAATGCCTCTTGAACCTTGAACCAATTGTCGTAGCCGCCGCCGGCACCTTGCATCCAAACGTAGCTACCATCTTCACGAAAGTGCGCCTGCTTATCGCGAAATGGAAATTGGACCGTGGTCGTGTGTTGCGTGATTTCGCCGTGCCTGCGTTCCACAGTCAGTTGCATCACTTTCAAGTAGATGCGCGTGCCCACATCCGGGTTCTGCTCCATGATCGCTGGAAACGCATTGCAGATATCATGCTGCCCCATTCGCAACATGTCCGCTTCGTTGAATTGCACACCGAGAATGCGACCGCCCATTGGGATGTGCTTGTCGCGGTCGCCAGCCACGGTAAATGCCTTTTCCACAAGCTCAAGCGCGAAGTCGGCGTCATGTTCAGCCAAGATGCCAATCCTCTGCGTAAGCTGGTGAAGCCATTCGTGCCCTCCCCGGTCAAAATTCTCCTGCGAGAGAAGCGGTCGCAGCGCGGCAATTGTCTCCGGCGGTGCGGCGACGATTGTCTTGGTCGCCGTCTCGATTGCCGGGCGAACGAGCCTTGAGGAATCCGAGTTAGACAACCCGTGTTCAATGAGGACCCGCGCAGCCTGATTTGCGTCGCTGAACTGCTGATCCGTCGGCTGGCGATTCGATCGGTTGAATTCAGCAAGGAGGTTCTTAATGGCCCATGCGGCACGGTCGATGTGGGTGATCAGTTCGGCGGCGAGCCCCATCCAATTCCGCTCGGTTACATCTCCGACCATGGGAAACGCTGCCGGATCTGCCGTGTGCCTGGTAACTGCCGCCTGGATTGTGTATTCCAACAGCTGTCGCGCAGCCTCGTCTCCGCTCAAGTTATCTAGCGTCCACCTGCAGTCCGACGGGGTACGATACTGCGCTGCCGCGACGTCTCCAGTAATGATTTTGCCAATCAAGCGAATTCCGCTGTTTGACACAAACGCCCTCGCCCTGCCCCAATACTGCGCCCGAGTCGGGTCACAATGCCAAAGCTCCTCGAAGGCCATGCAGATGCTGGCGCGGATCGCTAGCAACAGATCGCGATTCTGTGGATCGCCCAGCCGTGAAATCGCCTCGTCGCTCAGCCCGTCCATCCACAACCGGCAGACGGCATAGTCGAACAAAATGTTATGGGCGAAACCGACGTTTCGGCGCGCGCGGGGCTCTGCCTCCGTTTCCAAGAGCGCGCCGTGACGCAAGAGGAACTCGATGGCAGGCGTATGCACTCCAACCACCGCGGCGAGATCTGACCGGCGCACGTGGAGCTGTCGACGCTCAACCATCAGATCGACCGCGGCCTTTGCAGCAAACTCTTGGCCGTCAGGGTCATTGGCAGCGTCTTCGGAATCCAGCCCTTCGACGCGATACCGCCAATACAAGTCAAGCAGATCGAGCTGCCTCCTAACGGTGCTGATCTGGTCTTGAGCTACGTTGGACTCAATGATCTGGCAGAGGAGCGATAGATTGAATGGGTTCCTAAACCGCGCCAAAGGAGCACAAGAATGTCAGACAACGTCGACGCCGAATCGCACGAACCGTCACGGCAACGCCCACGAAAATCGAGCCTCGGAATCGTCTCAATGATCCTGGGAATCGTCGCCTTCATGATCTGCTGGATTCCGTTTGTGGGATTCATCGGCATGCCGCTCAGCGTCGTGGGCCTGCTGCTCGGGATCATTGGCATCATCGATTGTCTCGCGAACAAGAAGGCTGGCGCCGCCTTTGCCTTTGCAGGGATCCTCATTTGCGCCATCGCCATCTGGGTGCCGATCGGGCTGTACAGGGGGATCAACGCCGTCCGTGAGAACTTTCGGGCGGCGGCGGAACTCCGCGGAACGGACTCAGATGACGGCGTCGGCCGATACTGGCTGAACGATGCTGGCGACTCAAGCAGGTCGAATGATCTCGTAAGCTTGCAGCGCCCTGACCGAGATCCTCTCCGACCCATGCCGAACGCCGCCTCGAAGCCGTCGAATAGCACAGATTTCAGCTCAATGAGCAACGACGAACTCTTCGACATCCTGGAGGCCGACGAACCCAAGGTTCACTCAGCGGATGAGCCACTCGTCGTTGGCGATGTCGAGATTCGAATTACATCCGTCACCGTCGGTGTCGTGCCGCTGACCCGAATTGATGGTTCGCTCGGGGAATCCGCAAAATCGCACCTGAGCATCAAGATCGAAGTCAAGAACCTCTCGACAAACCGCAAGATCCGTTACGAGAGCTTCGCGGGGCCGGCGTTTTCGCCATACGCAGATCGCGCGTCACTACGCGACAACTTCGGCAACTCGTACAACGCCGTTGGCTTCAAGTCGCTCGCTGTGCCCGTTGGTCGAACCGAAAGGGAGTCGATCTACCCCGGCAAGTCGATTGCAGATGTCCTCCTCTTCGAGCCCCCGGTCGATGGGATCAAGTTCCTTGATCTCGAATTGCCGTTGAGTCTTGTCGAGGCCAGCGGCGATGCTCGTGTACGAATACCGATGTCGACACTCATACACAGATCACATGACTCGGGTACCTCAACCGACTAACCCTGAGCACACACGCTCTCTCGGCTCACGCGCCGATGGCGGGCGAAGCTTAGCGAGGGAACCGAGCGGAGCGGAGCCCGCCATCGGCGGCACGAATTGAATCGCCTCTGGTGCCGGTGGTCGATAGCCCAACGAGCTGTGCGGCCGGACACGGCTGTAATGGTGTCGCCACTGCTCGATCAGCACCTTTGCTTCCTGCAGCGCGTAGAAGATCCCCACGCTATTACAACAAAGTCCGAAGTCTTCTGCCCAAACCCGGGCATGGTGCAACGGTGGCGTGACGCAGTCTCGGGCAAATCGTCGATTTCTGCGCCAATTGTTCTCATAACCCGGAGCGCCTGCCAACCTTCGCAATTGAATGGCCCTGGCCTCCGTAAGTAATTTGAACTACGAAATATTCTTGCCGCGCGCCTTGATTTTTTTATTTTGGAGTCCAAACTATATGACATGGAACCTGAATCGCCCAAATCAACGCGTAGCCATCAACCGAACGAGGCGTGCGCCTCCCAGGTCGCGACGGGACTGGCCAAGCTAGCACTCGTCTTCCGGCACGAGGCCTGGCAGGCCACCGGTGAGCACGGCCTGTCACCGACGCAGGCTCAAATTCTCGCAGTGATCGCGGGCTCGTTGGCACCGGTCGGCCTCTCGGGCGTTGCCGAACAACTGGCCATCACTGCAGGTACAGCCAGCGCGGCGATCTCCACCCTTGTCGAAAAGCGGCTGATTGAGAAGCGACGCTCGCGGCAGGATGGCCGCGCGATCACGCTCAGGCTGACCGCGCGAGGCAGGCGAATTGCTGCGACAGCAGCTAAGTGGCCGGGAACAGTCCTTTCCGCTGCAGCCGCGCTGCCCGATCGGGATCAAGCGGGACTAGTTCGCGGTCTCGTCGCGCTGATCCGCGAGCTTCAGGAAAAAGGCGCTGTGCCCACCTCACGCATGTGTGTGGGCTGCAAGTATTTCCGGCCGAACGAGTATCCCGGCGAGAAGAAGAAACATCACTGCCAGTACATCGATGCACCGATCGGCGACTCCGATCTGCGCGTGGATTGCGCCGAAATGGAGCCGATTTCGGCCGAACTCGCGCCGCGCCTCTGGCGAGTGTTTGTCGAAGGCCGGCCTCTTGAACACGACGGGCATGGCACTGACACGTCGGCCCAGCCGTCATCCTAAGCGAAGTTTGTCATCAGAAACGGAGAACACCAAATGCCTTGCCGATTCCATATCCTCATCCTCGTCGTTCCATCGCTTGCGGGAATACTGCTCCCCGGATGCGCGGCGACGGGAACCGCAACCATCGGAAAGAGAGATTCGCGGACGATCGGATACAGCCGAAGCGACGCGTCGCAGCCCGCCCGGAACAGTGGCTTTCGAGCAATGTCGGAAGCGGAGTTCGCGCTGCTCAAGAAGTCGTTCCTGTTCACGGACGAAGACGTGCGGTTTTTGCGCATGTCGCGTGGCGTGCTCGAACCGAATGTCGACGAGCTACTGGACGTCTGGTACGGGTTTGTCGGGGCCAATGACCACCTCGTCTATTACTTCTCGCATCCGACGACACGGCAGCCGAACAGCGAGTACCTGATGCGTGTCCGGGCCCGATTCCGCGATTGGGTGCTCACGACCGCCGCCGCTAACTTCGACCAGGCCTGGCTGAATCAACAACTCGAACTCGGGCTGCGGCATCACCGCCTGAAGAAGAACCGGACGGACGGTGTCGAGGCGGTGGCGCACATTCCGATGCGGTACGTGATCGCGCTTCACTACCCGATCACCACGACGCTGAGGCCGTTTCTCGCACGTGGTGGACACATGGAACAGGAAGTCCAGGGAATGTACGAGGCGTGGCGGAAGGCCGTGCTGATGACGGTGATCCTCTGGAGTCAGCCGTATGTCGAGCCCGGCGACTTTTGACCTTTCCGACTTAGCGAGGTGACAGCGCGTCGCCTCTTACCCACTCTCACCAACCATGGAGTAAAATAATGCCAACGAAAGCGACCTTCTATCACGCGGGATGCCCTGTTTGTGTCGACGCCGAACGAACAGTCGCCGATGGGCTGGATCGTAACCGCTTCGATGTCGAGATCGTCCATCTCGGCGAGCACAGAAATCGTATCGCCGAGGCCGAGGGGGCGGGTGTAAAGTCGGTCCCGGCACTGGTCATCGGCGGACAGACATTCCACATCAACCACGGCGCCGATCTGACAGCGCTCAAGGCCTGACGCGCCCGGCGCGATGCGCCTATAAGACACGGGCCGGATGACAGAAACACATTCCGTCGTCCGGCCCTGCTTTGATACGATCCTGCGAATCCAAGTCCCAATCCGTCGATACATTTGAGCTCATCATGGCACGACGATCGAGGCGGCTGCCGCCACGTTGCGCGTGTAGACATCGCCACACCGCAGACGACAAACTCGCCGGCGCCGACATGATTAACATACGGGGCACTACTGAGCGCTACGCAACTCACGCGATCCGGCGTCGAAGTCGCGGCTCACGGAAATATTCCGCGCTCCTTGTAAACCGTTTCCAGCCGCGACAACGCGATGACGTATGCAGCCGTCCTCCAGTCCACGCCGAGTTCGGCCGCCGTGTCACGCACACGGCCGTACGCCGCCTTGATGCGCTTGTGGAGCTTGCGATCCACTTCTTCGAGTTCCCAGAATTCGCTGCGCTTGTTCTGCAGCCACTCGTAATAGCTGACGATGACACCGCCGGCGTTGCAAAGGATATCCGGAATCAGGTCAATTCCGCGTCGCTGCAATACCGCATCGCCCTCAGGATTGGTCGGACCGTTCGCTCCTTCAGCGACGAGCCGCACCTGCAGCCACTGAGCGCTTTCCGCCGTGATCTGGTTTTCCATTGCGGCGGGGATGAAGACGTCAACCGGTGTCTTCATGAACATGATGTGATCAACGAAATCACCCCGAGGGTACTTCATCACGCCGCCGTGGACGCGCGCAAATCGAAGCAGGTCATCCGGATCAATTCCGTTCTCGTTCCGTACGCCGCCGGTCACATCCTCAACCGCGACGAGCTTCGCGCCGAGCTGCGTCAGCAGGCGAGCCGTCCACGATCCGACATTGCCAAACCCCTGAACCGAGAAGGTCAGACCGGCGACATCGATCTTGTGGTCGTGCGTCCATTCCTGGATCGTGAAAACGACGCCCTGCCCTGTCGCCTTGTCTCGCCCCACGCTGCCGCCGGCCTCGACGGGCTTGCCGGTCACGACGTGGATGTTGCGCTGGCGCTCATGCGAGGGGACGGTTGACGCGTAGGTGTCCAGGATCCAGGCCATGATCTGGGCGTTGGTGTTCACATCCGGCGCCGGTATGTCGTACTCGGGACCAATGTTCTCACCCAGCGCGAACGCAAAGCGGCGCGTGATCCGCTCGAGCTCCGCCTCGGAGTATTTCGCCGGATCGAACTGAATTCCGCCCTTCGCGCCGCCGAACGGAATACCTGCGATGGCGCATTTCCAGGTCATCCACGCCGCCAGCGCCCGAACCTCATCGAGGTCGACATCGGGATGGAACCGCAGGCCACCCTTGAAAGGCCCCAATGCATCGTTATGCTGAACCCGATAGCCGGTGAACATCTCCACATGGCCATTGGCCATTTTGACCGGGAAGTTGACGACGATTTCGTTCTTCGTCGCCCCGAGAATCCGCCGGACATCCGGGTCGAGATTCATTACGTCGGCGGCCCGATTGAACTGAACGCCGACATTCTGATAAAGGCTCGATTTGGGTCTTTCAGCGACTCCAGAATGCGGTTGCCCGACATGACCACCGTTGTTTCCGCTGGGAACGGCAGTGCCCCCCTCTTTCTTGTTTCTTGGAGCAACCTCCGGCTGCCTTTCGATCACGGGTAACATTGCTGCCCCTTCTCCTTTCGCGATCACTCGCGTCACATCAGCCAACTTATTCGAACTCGTCACAACTGAAGACGCCGCCTTCGGGCTTTGGAAAGCTGCAACTCGCGAGCTTCACACAGGTCATGCATAGTCCTGGATACCACTCCCGGTTTGCCACAGCAAATCGCTCGACGCCTTCCGACCTCGTCGAAAGCGTTGCGATTGTTTGCAGGCCGCCCCGGCCTGATTCACGTGGTTCGCCAATCGTGTCGGCGAACAAGCCCGGCGTAGTTACGGCTGGCGCTTCCGGATCCGATGTGTGCAATCCCGGAAGCCAGTCCCGATTGGCAAGTCTCTCGCGCGCCGATACGCACCGACGCTCAACAGCTTCCTGAGGCCCGCCGACGTGCCCGCGGTCGGCGTCCAACGATTCGCGATGTGTTTTCTGTGAGTTCATTGTCCAGCTCCTTAGGCCTTGGCAATTTCAGTTTTTCCGCCGGAATGTCGCGGCGTTACAAAAATGAAAGGGCACGTTTCGTGCCGCACGTCAGCTTTGACAGCCAAGCTGGACGGAATGACAATGGGCCACACAAAGCACTATAGAAACGAGAGTTAAGCGGTCCGTCTCGATGACGACGACCTTGAGGAATGCTTCGAGGGACAGCCATGGAATGGGGAGAATCGCACCAGTGGGGCAAAACGCCCCGCTCCGGGCCCAGGCGATTCAGACTGATTCGTCGACACCGGCCGGCCGCTCGAAACGCTTCAATGACTCTCGAAGCGTCTTCCGATCGATCCCGAGTATCTCAGCGGCCTTCGTCTTGTTGCCGCCGACGCTCTCGAGAACCGCATGAATGTGCGCCGCCTCGACCTCGGCGAGAGTTCGATGGACGCGATTGTCGCGCGGAACGGCGTATCGCATCAGCGCCGGCAGATCGACTGCGTCAATCTCGTCGCCGTCGGTCATGATCACCAGTCGTTGGATGACGTTCTCCAGTTCCCTGACGTTGCCGGGCCAGTGATAGTCCCGAAGGCATCGCCACGCGCGATCGGATAGCGATGGAACCACTCGTGCGGCGTCGCGAGCGAATTTTGCCAGGAAATGGCCGGTCAGCAAAATCACATCGTCGCCGCGCTCACGCAATGGCGGCAATTCGATAGTGATCACGTTCAGGCGAAAGAACAGGTCCTCACGAAACGTCCCCCGCCGCGTCATTCCTTCCAGGTCCTTGTTCGTCGCCGCGATGATCCGTACATCGACGGTGCGGGGTTTGGTCGCGCCGACCATCTGCACGTTGCCGTCCTCCAGAACGCGAAGGAGCTTGGCCTGCATCGGGAGCGTCAATTCGGCGATCTCATCGAGGAAGACGGACCCGCCGTCGCCGGAAATGAAGAACCCGGCGCGCGTCGTGACGGCGCCGGTAAAGGCGCCCTTCACATGGCCGAATAATTCACTCTCCACAAGCCCCTCGGGAATCCCTCCGCAGTTCACGGGAACAAACGGCGCGGCCGCCCGACCGCTGCCGTAGTGAATCGCACGCGCCACGAGTTCCTTCCCTGTGCCACTTTCGCCGTTGATCAGGATCGTCGCCGACGTTGTGGCCGCCTTGTTGATGGCCCGAAAGACGCGCTTCATCGGTGTGGAATCGCCGATCAGCCCCGAGTTCGATCCGCTCACGCTCGTCGCGACCATTTCTTCGGACGCCCGGCGCTGCCGCAGCGCAACAATCGTCTTGTTCACAGCTGCGAGCAATTCATCGTCCGTAAAGGGCTTGGTGAGATACTCGTCGGCCCCTTCTTTGACGGCCGATACGGCACTTTCGATGGAGCCGTACCCGGTGATCATGATGATCCCGATGTCCTGCGAATTTCCTCGAAGGTGACGAATCAGGTCAATGCCGTCGACGTACGGCATTCGAAGATCAGTAATCACAACGTCAACGGGCGCGTCATCGACAATACGGATCGCCTCCGAAGCCCCCGAAGCCGTTGCAACTGAGAACCCGGCTGCCGACAGGTTTCGTTTCAGCACCTCCAACGTGCTTGGAGAGTCGTCGACGGCGAGTATTCTGTATATTTCCCTGTTCATTGTGCGTTATTCAACATGACCGTCTTCCGGAGGGGAAGTCGGCAGGCGAACGCAAAAGCGCGTTCCTGACTCCGCCTTGGATTCGTAATCGATCGTCCCCCCGTGCGACAGCACGATCCCATGGACGACCGACAACCCCAGCCCCGTCCCCTGCTCTGGAGACTTTGTCGTAAAGAAGGGTTCGAAGATACGATCCGCGATCTCAGGCGCGATCCCACCGCCTTGGTCCTGGACTTCCAGTTCGCCCCACGGGCCAGAGCCTCGGGTCCGTACCGTCAATCGACCACCCTTCGACATGGACTGTAGCCCGTTGACACAGAGATTGACGACAAGTTGATGAAGTTGCACAGCATCGGCAAACACTACAGGATCGGCGGGATCCAGGTCGCGAGCGACATCGACGCGAGATTCACTGAGGCGCGGCTTGAGCAGCGTAAGGCCCTCATGAACGATGGCGTTCAAATGAACAAACGACTTACTCGGAGGCGATTGCCTGGCAAACAGCATGAGCTTTCGGACAATTGTGCGTGCATGCAGGGCCGCGCCGACAATCTTCTCCAGATCCTGTTCAGTCGACTCGGGGACCCCCGACGCCTTCTTCGCCAGTTGAGCGAAACCGAGAATGGCCCCGAGCGGCTCGTTGATCTCATGCGCGACGCCGGCCGCGAGCTGACCAATCGTGGCGAGTCGATCCGCCTGGCGCACTTGTTCCGCAAGTCGCAGCTTTTCTTCGATCGCCGCCCTGCGCTGCGCGAACTGCGCCACCTCTCTCGCAATCGCGCGCACGAGATGCTGCTCTTCCGGGAGGAATGCTCCTTCAACGAATTCAGGATGTTCTTCGACATATCCGACATCGACAGTGCCTCGACGCCGGCCGTCGATCCGAATTGGCGCCTCCTGGAGATGCACAACCGAATCCATATCACCGTGCGAACAAACAATGTCATCCAACGAGATTCTCGCCGCAATCGAATCCGGGAACTGCCATGCCGATGGGATCAGCTCGACGATTCGCTGTATCGCATCCAACACAGTGATGTCGGGCGTCTCCAGAATCTGGGCAATCGAATAGAGACACATGAGTTCTTTGACGCGTTCTCGCAGTGCGTGCTGGGCGCGACGGTCGTCAATCGCCAGACCGAGTGTCTGGGCAAGCGATTCGTAGAATTCAATATTCTGAGAGGTGAACGCATGCTTGCGCACCGCCATTAAGACGAGCACGCCAGGGCTCTCGGCGTTCATTTCAAAGGGAATGATCGCAAGTGATTGCACGGGCGCGCCGCTTTCGTCCCCACTGAGACGTGGCGCTTCCTTGAAGGCAAGGTCCGCGGTGGCATTGGGTGTCCAGAAGCTGCCGTGAGCTGTCACGCATCGCGAAACTCCTCCGACATCACCACTGGCGACGACCTCAACGACGTTGTCGAGCCACGCCACGAATTCGTTCGCGTCGGCCCCTGCACGTTCTGGCGTATGGCGGGTTTTTGCAGGCGCTTCCTCGGCGTTCTGCAAGTCGAATGAAAAGGACTCCGCCGGACGTTGCGACGCCGACCAGCGGTATCTTCCCACCGGACTCCCATTGTCGACACGAAGTTCCAAGACGTCGCAACATGCAAACGGAAGAATGATCCGGGAAGCTTCGCGAAGAAACTCAAACCGCCCTGGTCCGCGCGTCGCCAGGTGCAGGATGCTCCGCGACACCTGAATGAAATCCAGAGACGTGGCTTGGTCGTCGGGAGATTGTCGTGGAGAGTTCACTTTCACCTTATTGTGATGCGCCGCCTTCGTGTCTTTTTCATGTGAATACAATCTACGCTATGGCGCCAAACATGGATCGATACGGTCTGACCATGTCAGCGCCGATGTGGACGAGCCGAATGCTTCGCGAGGTCCTGCAATTCTCCATCAGACAACGAGTCCTCGATGGCGGGAAACAACTCCCGCTCTTCCCATTGGATGTGCCTGCGGAGCATTAATCCCGCCGCGTTCGCCCACGCCGGATCAACATCGTTGTTAGCGAACATCTCAGCCATGTCGACGTAGGTCCGTATTACAGCGTGCTCGCGCACCAGTCGCTCTCGAAGTCCATCCGCACGAATGACCGGAGACAGGAGTCTTTCCTCCTCCCGGAAGTGTTCCGACAGGTTCGATCGCCAGGCCTTGATCATCTCGGTGACGGCCGACGCCCGATCGTGCTCCGATTTCTGGGCGGACTCGATCAGGTGCTTTGCAATCACAAGCCCAAGCGAATGATCGCGAGAGAACTCGATCAGCGCATCGTGCCGACGTTGCGGAATCGCACGGGGCAATGGCCCAGGGCGCGCCAGACCGAGTTTCAATCCACCAAACTGATTTTCTGACGCTTCACAGAATGGCGTGCTTTGCCCGGGTTGTCGGAGCAGTTCAGCAATCGTGGTGCTGGCAAACGAGCTTTCAATATGTGCCGTCGCTTCGTCAAGACGCTTGTGAAGCGGACAGAGATTGGTGCCGTGCGACTCTAGCTCCAGGGGACACTCGTGTATGCGCTTGATCGGATCGACGGCGTTCACCACCTCCAGCACATTCATGCGATCCGGCGACTTCGCCAGCTTGAATCCCCCGCCCGCACCACGCCTCGACTCAACGAGTCCGGCTCGTCCGAGCATCTGAAGCACTTTTGGGAGGTACCCGGAGGGAACCTTCGTGAGTTTCGCAATGTCGGGTGTGGTCGCGGATCCCCCCTCTTCGAACGCGATTGCCACGATAGCTCGAAGCGCATATTCCGCAGTTGGTGAGATCATTCAAACGCCTTCCGACTTTAATTGGGCCTTGACGTCCAATTTACTGATGCTAGACTGAACAGGCAATGTAGTGAATTGGACCCAAATACTTTCTTTCTTTGAGGCTAATGCTCGTAATGCACACAAAACGCCTTTGGACCGCATTTCTGGTCGTGATTATCGGGTCGTTTGCCGTCCTCGGTTATTACGGGGTCGAGCTATACCGCGAGGCGCCACCTGTCCCTGATCGGGTCGTAACCGATGAGGGTCGGGTGCTCTTTACCGGTAAAGACATTCGCGACGGCCAAAATGTTTGGCAATCTATCGGTGGCCAGGAAGTCGGCAGCATCTGGGGCCACGGTGCCTACATCGCCCCAGACTGGTCAGCGGACTGGCTCCACCGCGAGGCCACCTGGCTTCTCGATCGCTGGGCAACTGCCGAAAACGGCGAGCCCTACGCCACTCAACCCGCCGAAGTCCAGGCAGCGCTGCGGGAACGCCTGAAGGCAACGCTCCGGTCAAACACCTACGACCCTGAAACCGGCGAACTTGTCGTTTCCGACGTTCGAGCGGAGGCGATCAAAGCAGTCAGCGAACACTACGCCGCATTGTTCGGGACCGATCCGGACTTTGATGGCCTTCGCGATGCTTACGCCATTCCGGCGGGCACGATAAAGGCGACCGAACGACAGGACCAGATGAACAGCTTCTTCTTCTGGTCCTCCTGGGCGTGTTCGACCAATCGCCCGGGCATGGCGATCACTTACACGAACAACTGGCCGGCGGAGGAACTCATCGATAACCGACCGACAGGTTCCATCGTCATTTGGTCGGTGATCAGCTTCGTGCTGCTCCTCGCCGGCATTGGCGCTCTCGCCTGGTATTTCGCGGTTCAACGCAAAGGCGAAGAGGAAGAGAGCGGCGTGCCGGATCGAGATCCGCTCCTGGCACTAAACCCAACGCCTTCCATGCGGGCCACGTTGAAGTACTTCTGGGTTGTCGCCGCCCTGATCCTGGCGCAAGTGGGGCTGGGCGCCGTCACGGCCCACTACGGCGTGGAAGGATCAGGGTTCTACGGTTTCCCGCTCGCGGAATATCTGCCCTACGCGGTCACAAGGACCTGGCATACGCAACTCGCAATCTTCTGGATCGCGACGGCGTGGCTGGCGACTGGCTTGTTCATCGCCCCGGCTGTCTCGGGTTACGAGCCCAAGTTCCAGCGCCTCGGCGTCAACGTACTGTTTGTCTGCCTGCTGGTTATCGTCGTTGGATCGCTATTCGGTCAGTGGCTGGGCGTACAGCAGCGCCTTGGATTCGAGGCAAATTTCTGGTTCGGCCATCAGGGCCTCGAATATGTCGATCTCGGACGTTTCTGGCAGGTCTTTCTCTTTGTCGGCCTGTTCCTATGGTTGTTCCTGATGGTTCGCGCCCTGTTGCCGGCGTTCAAGAAACCGGGGGAGAGTCGCAGCCTGCTCGGCATGTTTGTCGTTGCGTCGGCCGCCATCGCCATGTTCTACGGCGCGGGCCTCATGTGGGGGAGACAGACAAATCTGGCGATCATCGAGTACTGGCGTTGGTGGGTGGTTCATCTGTGGGTCGAAGGCTTCTTCGAGGTCTTCGCAACAGTCGTTATCGCCTTCCTCTTCACGCGAATGGGTTTGCTGCGATCCCGAACGGCGACTTCTGCCGTGCTCTTTTCGAGCACGATCTTCCTCGCCGGCGGCATCATTGGCACGTTCCATCACCTGTACTTCACCGGGACGCCAACGGCAATCCTCGCACTCGGCGCCACGTTCAGTGCTCTCGAAGTCGTCCCACTCGTGCTCATCGGTTTCGAGGCTTATGAGAACCTAACCCTCAGCCGATCACGCCCGTGGGTCGTCGCATACAAGTGGCCGATCTATTTTTTCGTCGCCGTCGCGTTCTGGAATCTCATCGGCGCCGGTTTGTTCGGTTTTCTCATCAACCCGCCAATCGCCCTTTACTACATGCAAGGTTTGAACACGACGCCGGTTCACGGACATACGGCTCTGTTCGGCGTGTATGGAATGCTGGGTATCGGCCTGATGCTCTTCTGCCTGAAGGGGCTCGCTACAAGAAACGTCTGGCGCACAAAGTATCTGTCGTTCGCGTTCTGGAGTATCAACATCGGGCTCGCCCTCATGGTGCTGATCAGCCTGTTGCCTGTGGGACTTCTGCAAACGTGGGCGAGCGTTGAACGCGGACTCTGGTACGCGCGTTCCGCGGAATTCCTTCAGACGCCCACCATGGAAGTCCTGAGGTGGCTTCGCGTCGTCGGGGATACCATCTTCGCCGCCGGAATCGTGTCACTTTGTTGGTTCGTGCTCGGATTGAAGACTGGATGGTCATTGCAGCCAGACAAAGACGCTGCCATCGAGGCCCTGCCTGCGACCGCCTGATGCCAGGAACAAGACAAGTCAATCTCAGAGACCCAATACTACGGAGCCATATCAATGCAGAAGAACGAATTGCTGAAGAAGACTGTTGCGGAGTTGGTTGTCGAACGCCCGGAGCGTTCCCGCATTTTTGAAAGGTTCGGGATCGACTACTGCTGCGGTGGAAAACGGCCGCTGAACGATGCCTGCAGGGCGACAGGCGCGTCTCCCGACGCAGTCGTCGACGCCCTGATCGAATCCAGTCAAACTGATCAATCGGGCATCGAAACCGACTGGTCAACCGCAAGCATGGGCGATTTGATCGACCATATCGTGACGAAGCACCATGCCTATCTCCGCACTGAACTGCCGCGTCTGAGTCAGATGGGAGAAAAGGTCGCTCGGGTTCACGGCGAACGATTTACATGGCTGCGAGAATGCCATCGAACCTTCGAAGGCCTTCGCGCCGAGCTGGAGCAGCACATGATGAAGGAGGAACGCGTGCTGTTTCCGATGATCAAGGAACTCGAAAACGCCAACGGCGAAGTGTCGTTGCATTGTGGAAATCTCAATGCCCCGATCTCCGTCATGGAACACGAACACGACAACGCGGGACAGGCACTGAGTACCCTGCGCCGACTCACGAGCGCATTCGTACCGCCGGAAGACGCCTGCAACACGTTCCGCGCCTGGCTGCACGGACTCGCCGAGCTCGAGTCGGACCTGCATCAGCACATTCACAAGGAAAACAACGTACTCTTCCCGCGTGCCCAGGCGCTGGAAGCGAATCCTTCTCCGGCAACGACATCAGCCGAACCTGCCTGATAGACGCTGACAGATTTCGCAGTGTGTGCCGATCAATTCGTAGAGCGTCGGTCACACTTGAGCCGGTATCGGAGCAACAGCCGGGCGATTCACAAGTGAGTCGCGCCGGCTGCCTCTCTGAAGTTAGGTCTTGGCGTCAGATGATGATACGGGCAGGTCAGGCGTCGCAATCCCAACACCCGCTTGACAACCCTCATTCCCCCAACTACACCGGCGGGACTGGCTGTCACGCGAAAATTGGCACAGCCAACGGAAATCCGGATGCGTCACAGAAGCAGCAAAGGCGTTCAGTCAAAACGCGCGGATGTGCTTGTCATCGGATCGGGCGTCGCTGGTCTGCGCTGCTCCCTCGCCGCGTCGCAGCACGGGCGCGTCATACTGACTTGCAAGGATTCGCTCGACGTCTCCAATTCTCAATACGCCCAGGGTGGTATCGCGATCCCTGTCGATAACGACGACGATGTCGCGGCGCACATTGACGATACGATAACGACCGGGTGCGGTTTGTCCGATCGTACCGTCGTGGCGTTTGTGATCGGGCGAGCCCGCCACGCACTCGATGAGCTGCGGTCCTGGGGGGTTGCGTTTGATGATTGCGACGGCGAACTTTCGCTCGGGCGCGAGGGAGGGCACTCACGGAATCGAATCGTCCACGCAGGTGGAGATTCGACCGGCAAGGCGCTGAGCGACGTCCTGACAGATCGCGTCCGGGCTACGGATTCCATAGAAGTTTGCGAGCACGTCTTCATAACTGATCTGATCGTTAACGGCAGACGTTGCGTTGGTGCAATCGGGCTGACGGAATCGAACGAGCGTTTGCGCTTCCTGGCGAACCGCACTGTCATTGCGTCGGGCGGCGCAGGTGATCTATTCCTGAAGACGACGAATCCACCCGGCGCAACAGCCGATGGATGGGCGATCGCCCTGCGAGCCGGCGCGAGCGTCCGGGATCTGGAATTCATGCAGTTTCACCCGACGGCACTGCTGACGAGTTCGCCGCGTCATCCCCTCATCAGCGAAGCCGTTCGAGGCGAAGGCGGTCTTCTCGTCGATCGGAACGGTTGGCGATTCATGGAGCAATACCACCCGATGGCGGAATTGGCGCCGCGCGACGTCGTCAGCCGCGCCATCTGTCAGGAGATGAAAAAGTCGGACGGCATGCCGATGAACATCGATGTCCGCCATCTTCCATCAGGCCTTTTCGCAAAGCGATTTCCGCGAATCGACAAGGCTTGCCGCGACCATGGGTTCGATCCCGCGCGTGAATTGATTCCCATATGTCCCGCCGCGCATTACGCAATCGGAGGGATCAAGGTCGATCTCGACGGCCGATCCACTCTTGACGGCCTACTGGCGTGTGGCGAAGCGGCATCAACCGGCATGCACGGCGCCAATCGACTTGCAAGCAACTCGTTACTCGAAGCCCTGGTGTTGGGCGAAGTGACGGGCAACACAGCGGGCCGTGATGCGGCCGCGGGACCTGAGCTATCTGCGATCCTCCCGATCCACCGGCTCAAGTTGGCGATTCGTGACGAAACGACCCTTCTCAAGGAATCCAAGCGGCAAATCCAGGAATTGTTGTGGAAGTTTTGCGGCGTGGAACGCGACTGTGAGGGACTCGAACGCGCTGCCGAAGTCCTTTCTTCGTTCACGATGTCGAACGAGGAAGCGTCCGGCGAAACTCGCGCCACACGGGAATTCGCGAACATCCACCTAGTCGCCCGCGCAATTGTTGCTGCCGCGTTGACGCGGACTGAGTCGCGCGGTGTGCATTTCCGACGCGACTTCCCGGAATTGGACGACGCAAACTGGCGACGGAGAATCGAACTCGGGCTGAGTCCGACCGGCGATTTGACGTCCTACGTCTGCGACGGAGACTGCTTCAAAGTCCGCCCGCGGGCCGATCAACGCAGGTAAATGCGTGGCTCATGCGGGAATTCGCTTGCACCTTGTCGCGCATGGATCCTATCAATTGGCGGACGTCGCCGTTACCTCAGACCTCACGCTGGAGCGACCTATGCGCAGCATGTAATCCAGCGCGTTACGCGCCTTGGCCGCAATTTCCGTTGGGACTTCGATCTCGTGAATTCCGCGTTCCAGTGAGGCCAGCGTGTCCTCAAGCGTGATCGTCTTCATGTGCGGGCAGCGAACGCTGCACAAGCGGAGCATCTCCTTGCCTGGATTCTCGGCGCAGATGTTGTCGCCCATACTGCACTCCGTCAGCAAGAGGAATCGCTTGGCGCCGGATTCCCGTACGTGGCGGATCATTGCCGACGTGCTGCCCGAAAAATCGGCAGCGGCGACAACGTCCGGCGCGCACTCGGGGTGAGCCAGGACAGCGACATCCGGAAAATCGGCGCGGCTGCGCCGGATGTCGTCGACAGTAAACTGCTCATGCACCTCGCAGCGGCCGCGCCAGCCAACGATCGTGTAATCAAGATCCGGATCATTTGTCGATATGTCCGAGGCGTCGGCAACCGGAAAGAGAATGCGACGTCCCGTTTCGCGCGCGACGTTGCCGGCCAGGAACTCGTCCGGGAGAAAGATGACGGCCGGCGCGTTGAATGATTCGACGACGGCGGCCGCGTTGCTGGACGTGCAGCAGGCATCGCTCTCGGCTTTCACTTCGGCGTAGGTGTTGACATACGTGACGACGGGAACCCCGGGATATCGGCGTCGAAGCTCGCGGATGTCCTCCGCGCTGATGCTGGACGCGAGCGAACAGCCGGCTTCCAGCGACGGCAGGAGCACTGTCTTTGTAGGCGAAAGAATCTTCGCCGTCTCGGCCATGAACCGGACGCCGCAAAAGACGATGATATCTGCCGTGGACTGCGCCGCGATTCGGCTCAGTTCAAGCGAGTCACCGACGAAATCCGCAACACCATGATACAAGGTCGGCTCCATGTAGTTATGGCCGAGTATGACGACATTGCGGCTTTTCTTGAGTTGGTTGATCTGAAAGACGATTTCGGCCTTGCAGAGCAATTCAAAGTCCGGAACGAGATCACCAAGCCGACGCTGAAGTTCCACAAACGTAGCGCCGACCGTCCTGGCATCGATACTCACGTCATTGCCCCTTCTATACCTCTGGAACGTCGCCGACAGGATGTGCCAATCGCGTTGTACTTGCGGATGCGCATGCCGTGTCTTGAGACTCAAAGCAATTATCCGCCCAGTTGAATCATCTGAACAGTCTGTACGGTTCCTCGCTGCTGCTTCGACTCGGCCGCGTTCTGAATCTGTTCGCCTAGGGACTCCCTGTCAAGATGACCATCCCGCCACGCGGAGCGAACATCCACATGAAAGTTTCCCAGCAAGCATGGAAATAATTTTCCATCCGCGGTCAGCCGGATGCGCCTGCAGGAAGAGCAAAACGGCTCCGTGACGGGTGCAATCGTCCCGATGATCCCCTGCAATCCGCCGGACGTCGCCCGGAATCGTGAAGCGGTCGCCCCCGGGGAACTGGGAATCGGCGTCAACTCAAACGATGCCGATAGCTGCCTTCGAATGTCGAATGCGGAAACGAATCGGGCTCGGTTAAACGGCCCGGCAGGCCCGATCGGCATTGCTTCCAGAAACCGAATTTCCGATCCATGGGCAATGGCCCAGCGCGCCATATTCTGTACTTCGGCATCGTTGAGTCCTCGCAACACGACTGTGTTGATCTTCGGCGATGGGAATCCCGCCTCACTGGCCACTCTCAAGCTTTCGAGTACGTCGGAGAGGCGGCCACCCGTTATTTTCTGATAGCAGTCTGCATTCAACGAATCCAGAGACAAGTTCAGGCGATCGAGGCCAGCAGATCGCAGCGACTGAGCAACGCGCGAAAGCCGCCGTCCGTTGGTCGTCACGGCGAGCGACAGTTCGGGACACGCAGCCCGTATCGACTCAATCAATCGAGGAAGCGGCGGATAGAGTAGTGGCTCCCCGCCTGTCAGGCGCAGGTGCGAGAGACCATGATGATCATAGAGATACCGGACAAATTCGATGCGCTGTCCGTCGTTGAGATCCAAGTTAGGCTTGCCGTAAACTGATCGAGCGTTCGGTCGACAATAGATGCATTTGAGGTCACACGCACTGGTAACTGACATACGAAGGTGGTCGATCCGACGCCCGAATGCGTCGATGAGCGGATCGGGAGTTCCAGCGCGATTGTCGTTCATCAACAACTGTGGCACTAATGCGTCCTTTCAGAGGATTGCTCGACGTGAATCGACGAGGCGCCCATTCGGTCTGACCTGTTCGGCCACGCCTCGATCGGAACCAACGTTTTCAGGAACGAGCGAAACGCCTGGGTCTGACTGTCATCGGGCTGGATCTTTAGCGCTTGGTCGATCGCCGTCGCCGCTTCGGTCAATCGCCCCGCCGACGCCAGCGCGACGGCGAGGTTGTAGTGCCCGTCGCCGAATTCGGGTCTCAGCCGCACGCACTCTTCGAGATGGTGGATGCCACGTTCGTGGGCTCCGATCTCGATCGAGATCGTCCCCATTTGATAGTGGGCCTCGACGAAGTCCGGATTTCGCTGCAAGGCCTTTTGAAGACTCAATACCGCCAGCTGTCGTTTTCCCTGTTTGTATTGGGCAACCGCCAACCCATGGTAAGACTCTGCACATGCGTCTTCCAATTCAATCGCGCGTTGAAACATCATCTCGGCAGACGCGAACCGCTCCTGGTGACTAAGCACGGAACCAAGCTTCGCCAGCAATAAGGGATCATGCGGCGATACGGCGAGCGATCGACGCCGCGACGATTCCGCGTTTGTCCAGTCCTTGCGCGCCGTGAAGAGATCGCCCAGCATGCGTTCGACGCGATCCGGCACGATCAAACCCCACGAAGCGCCGCGACTCAGGCAGAGAATCGACTGGTCGACCGCTTCGGAGTCAACCTCTTGAGTGCCAAGGGCGCTCTGATAGAGTTGCTGTCCGCGGAAGACGTTGTAGTGCACCCATGCGGAGTGCATCGTGAATCCCACAACAGGCATGGCAGCCGCGACGAACAACTTGCCGAAACTTGTCATCGCGCCGGATCGCCTGAGCGCCCATCGGTTGAATCGGACGTCGGCGCGCGTGAAAAGTCGAACCACGATGATCGCCGCGTACGAGAGCAGCGCGGCGATCGCGAGCGAGAGAAGGAATGGCACCAAATCGTACAGACCACGATATGTGAACAGGATGATGACAAACACCATGCCAGCGAGCAGTTCCTCGGCAAGCGAGAAGTCAAACAGCTTCTGAACCTGTTTGGTGCCAACGATTCTCTTCAGCAGCGACGGCCTTCCGAAACCAAATCGCAGCGTTTGCTGAGGACAGGCATTGATGCAGTCAAAGTCTTTCATGCACGCCGGATTGACGACCATCCCATATCGCTCAACCTCTTCGTGGACGCGAACATGCGACGTGCATGCGGCGGTGCACTTGGCGCACTGCGTGCAGTCCGGACCGACGCGGATTCGTCCCGGAGCCAGGCGGTCCGCCAAACCAAAGACTGCACCGTAGGGGCAGCCATACGCGCAGAACGAACGGGTGCCGAGCATGTAGACAATCAGGAATCCGCATACGAAGAAAGTGGTCAGCGCGATGCCCGGTCCCGGTAGATTTCGCCAGAAGTTCTCGGTCACGAATGACGCCCATCCGTCGGCATCCGTCGCGACGCGCATCGACGCCCTTTCCGTGCCCTGGGCGATGCGACTGACCTGCGGCCACACGAACATGTACGCCGCGGCGATCATCGGGACCCACAGCAGCAATCTGCTGCGGATAGGTTTCGGCCGGATGCCGATCTTGCCGAGCATCCACGCCGACAGGTCCTGCAATGCGAGAATATGGCATCCCCAGGAACAGAAGAACCGGCCGACGATGGCCGTCGCCAGCACGGCGGCCATCATGAAGAGGAATCCGGCAGTGACGATGCCCAGTTCCAATGCGTGCATGACTTCATTGAACTCAAGCGGAGCGAGCGTCTTGCCGGAGAGCTTCCAATGCACGATATGCATGAATATGAGGACGTGGACTCCGAGTAGGGAGATGGCGCGCCACCGCGCGTACTTGTTGGGAGGCGCGGCGCAAGAACGCGGCACGCGGCGTTTTCGACGAAGTTGTCGCAATGGCCTGCGCGTCATTTTGAAGAGTTCGTGTTTCGATCACCCTGTCAGCCGATTGAGCCAACGGTCTCAGTACCCCGATTCGGCCCAAAACGTGTTCGCTCGGAAAGAATCGTCTCGGCGCACTGACGGCATATGCCGTCGGTCGGGCGCCATTCACCGATCCGCTCGCGTACCCGGCCGTCAAACCAAGCGTCTGCCGACGCGTCGAGTTCGAACCAGTCATACGTCGGGAAACCACACATCGGACACAACGAACCGGATGATTTCGTCGTGCAACATTCCGAATCCTGTGTCGAATCCCAGACCCAGTCGAGCGATCCGCCCGCCTTGCGCAGAATATCCACGTGCGAGGCGGTCTCGCCTTCCCAGAGGCGCTCGAATACGTCAGGCGCGGGTGGCCTGCCGCCAACCGTGAAGGCCCGTCGAAAGGTCTGAGCCAGCCGCAACCTCTGGCAGCGCTCGATGAGGCCCCGACTTTCGAGAATCCGTTCGATGCGAATGTCCCACAATACGCAATAGCGATCCCGCGCGAGTTGCTGCTGCGAGGGAAACCCGGCGATCGATTCGGGTGCGTAGCCGAAAGACGGATCGACCATGTCTTCGACGTGCTGCAGCTCCCGCATCAGCGCATCACGAATCCCGGCTGGCTCGACGAGAAATTCGGGACACAACTGGATCACGAGCGAGGTATGCGAAGTATCGCCATCCGACCGAACAAACAGATCGGCACGTTGCGATTTGCGCCGCGCGGCCGGTCGCACGAATCCCTCTGCGACGCCCTGGACGAGATGCGGAAAGTTGGCAAGCGATTCGTCAATGAAGCGGTCCAGCCTCAACCGCGTGAACCATTCGACAAAGGCCTGCCCAAACCGATTTTCCCTTTCCGCCACATCTTCGATCTGATAGATGGGATCAATCGCCTGATGCAGTTCATTCTGCCGCGCGTCGTCATCGCGCACGGCAAGCCTGACTGCCTGCTCGATCAACTCTGGATGATACTGAAGTCGAATCATCGCGGTTTAGCCTGCGCCCTTTCGTGCAGAGACGTTCAACTGAGTGAATCGCCCGCCTGCGGCCGGAGCGCACTCGCCTGGCACGCCGCAGGACTGCGTGGATTCCGCCGTGGGATCTGTCGGGCGCAATTCGAGGTACGGCGAACCGAGCGTCACGTCCAGCCGGGCGCACTCGCTGGTCAAAAACGCCGAGGCGAAATCGGCGAGATTTGAATAGAAGTCGCTCAATCCCGCCTTGCGAACGCGGCGCAGCAGCGCGGGGAGCCAGCCGGCGAGATGATCGCGCAGAAAACATCGTTGCGTTGAGCGCACGCTGTCGACGAGTTCCGAAATGTCGTGCTCAATGCCGTGTGCCTCTTTCGCACAGAGCACCGCCATAAACTCCGCCTCGACACTGACGTGATCGGGCCGTTCGCTGACGGCGCCCGCCATCTCCAGGCCGTAGGCGGCGTAGAAACCGCTGGTGTCAGCCAGGTCCGACGACCGTTGGATGATCTCGCCCGTTCCATACTCGAGCTCGTATGGCGGACAGGCGCCGCGCACCGAGTGACCGAAAGCGACAGCGTATTCCGACTGGAGTTGCGACGTTCCTGCGGCTGCGTCGCGACTCGATATCCACGATTGCATCGCCCGTAAGGTCGGCCCCGTGGCTTCATCGCAATGCCCCAGCCATTCGGGCCAGTCGCGCCAGTGAGCGGTGTCCTCAAGGGCCGAATACCAGACTTCATCCGGGTATCGAAAGCCGTGTGCGATCAGACCGTAGGCGGCACAGCGTGCCGATGCCGTGTTTCGATCGTCAAGCGTCTGACTATTTGTGATCATGACGTCGCTCCGAAGCCGTCAGATGGTGTTCGCGTGGGCAGCCGGTCGAACGTGCACGGGCTCTTCGACCTGCGTGCGGAAAATCTCTTTACCCTTCTTGTTGAACGCGATCACGGTATCGTTATACATTTCGAACCTGCGACCGCTTCGCGTCGTTTCATAGACCTTGGGGCCTTCCTGAAGTTCGTAGCGCGAGATGATCTGGTTCGACCGCCGAAACAACTGCAGGACGGCGAGAAGTTCACGATCGGGATAGCGATAGCGCTCCACGGCCTGCTCGACGCCCGGCCCGAACATCTGCCGCAGGTACGGCAGCGGTACCCACCGCGGCGGAATGTAGTAACCGTTCGGCTCCGTTCCGAACTGCGGATAAAGCGGCAGCGCCACTTTGGCGACGTGCACCAGGTAGTAGAGCGGGTTGTATCGATCGTCGGTCCACGTGTTGTCCTTGTTGACCTTCACAAGCCCCTGCATGCGGACCTGACCAATGCACGCGGCCATGCATCGCGTTTCCATCGGCGCGCCGTCGGATTCGGGATCCTTCCCTTCCACGCGCGGATAGCACGCGATGCATTTCTCGCTTGTGCGGGTCGTTCCTCGATACAGGGATTTCTTGTAGGGACACGCCTCGACGCACTTGCGATAGCCGCGGCACTCCTTTTGATCGATAAGCACAATCCCGTCTTCCGGGCGTTTGTAAATCGCATTGCGCGGACAGGCAGCCAGGCACGCCGGGTAGGAGCAGTGATTGCACAGTCGTGCAAGATAGAAGAACCAGGCTTTGTGCTTGGTATCGCCCTTGATGTCTTCACCCTTGCCGAAGTCCATCGGCTTCGACTGACCGTGCTGCGGCGTGTCTTCGTAGATGTTGGGAAAGCGCCATTCCTCGTCCGTCGGCAGATATCCAAGCACCTGATTCGGCTGGCTGCCCCGCGCGACGGCATGCGGCACCTCGAAGATGCCCCTTCCGTCGAACTGGCCGTAGGGTTTCGACGTATCGCCGTTCGGAGTTCCACTCCAGCGTTGCTCGCCGGGGTTGGCCTGTTCGAGCTTGTCGAGAACCTTGACGTCCCAATGTTGCGGGTAGCCGCCATAGGGCTTGGTCTCGACGTTGGTCCACCACATGTGCTCCTGGCCCTTGGCGAAGGTCCAGGTGCTCTTGCAGGCCATCGTGCAGGTCTGGCAACCGATGCAGCGGTTGATGTTGATGACGAACGCGAACTGCTCCTTGGGAGCCGCCTCCTCGTAGGGATAACGCATCTGCCGTCCGAGCTGCCAGTTGTATACTGAAGGCATGTCAGTTCTCCTGTGGCCGGGGATCAGCCGCCTGTCTCGAGGACGGGCAATTCAATTCCCGCGGACGTCGTCGCAAGTCGTTCCCTGCCGAGTCGCCGCGATCCGCGAATCGCAATCTCGTCGGCGATCAATTCCCGAATGCGTCGCTCGCCAAGCGTCCGCAACGCCAGTGCCGGTCCAGCGTAGCTCTGCGTGTGAAACATGCGCATGATGCGATCAGCGTCGAAGCCGGCTCGGGCGTACTCCTCGATAAAGCACACGGCCATATCAACCATGGCTTCCTCGCCCCGGGCCTCGACTTCCACGCCATGTAGTGTCATGGGGTCCGTCGGATCTGGATCTTGATAGGGCATGATCGCTCCTAGAACTCGTCGATGATGACTTCATCTTTGCCAGCGCCGTAACCGCCGACGAATCCACCGGCCAGATAGCGCTGCATGACGTCATTTTCGTTGGCAGGGGACAATCCAGTCGTCGCAGGCGCCCAGATTCCCTTTCCGCCCAAACCGCCGTCTTCGGCCTTCACGACGCGAACCAGCGTTTCCTTGGGCACGGTGTTCACGGCGTGATTGTCCGCCTCGCCGCCGAAGATGAACCCCATGTATGCCTTGGTCTTGTGGAACAGCGTGTCGGTCTGGTGCATCGGCATGTGCCAGTTGCGCGTCACGCTTTGCTGAGAACCGTAGCGCAGGTTGGCCTGGTAGCCGTCATCTGATAGCGCGCGACCGTCCTTGCGAGTTTCATGCGCCTTCACGCTCTTTTCGGTCGCGATGTACGGCGCGTGCTTCATCATCACGACGTTGTAGGGATAGGCCGGGTTGTAAATCGCTCGCAGCATCAGTCGGGCGACTTTGTAGAACGGATCGTCGGGTCGGGCGCCGCGATAGGGACGATCGGCGGGGTTGGCGTCGACATATACGTAGTCGCCGTCATTAATGCCCTGGTCTTTCGCGGCCTGCGGATTGATGTGCAATTGGTGCTCCCCGACGTATGGCGCTCGCCGGTCCATACGATGGGGATCACCGAAATTGCTGTCGAAAATCTGGTGCCAGTCAACGTTGCTCCACTGCGAATGCACGCGATGGCGGGTCTTGGGCGTCAGGCAGTAGTACTTAAAGCCCCGCTCCCAGAGGAAGTTGCTCGATCGTCGAACGTCCGGCCAGCCCATCTTGACGTTTCGCACGGTTCGCTCGTCCCAGTGCTCCGCGTCGGCCGGGATTCCGTAATCTTCGGGTCGCACGTACGGGTTGGTCGACACGATCACGTTCGGCAGATACGGCGTCGCCTCCGGACCTTCGCGATGCACGATGAAGTTCTCGCCGTATTCGATCGCCTCCGGAACGTCGGTGTAGGCGTGAATCCGCCCCGTATCCGTGTGGAACGGTTCGTCGTCGTGAACCTGTTCCCAGAACGGAATCCGCGGATAGGTGCGAAACAGCATCAGCGCCGCCCCCGGCGGACCATACTTGCCGGCCATGATATCGCTGAGCTTGTAACCGACGGTCGTCGTGCAGGTATCGAGCAGCCGCTGAATGTAGATACTTCGCTGATTCTCATGTTCGAACTTGAAGTAGTCATGGAAACGGGAATCGCCGATTTCCGTGCCGACGGCCTTCGCGACGTTCGCAAGAATCGTCAGGTCGTCCTTGGAGTCGAATACCGGCTTGATTCCCCCCTTCCATATCTGCAGGAACGGATTGGAACAGGACGCCGTGATTTCCAGATCCTGGAACTCGACCCAACTGTTCGCCGGCAGCCCGATGTCGGCATACTGCACCGACGCCGTCATGACGATGTCCTGCGAGATGATCATCTCGATCATCGGATTGACATTCTTGAACATGTCGTAGGCGTGTTTGGCGTTGTTAAAGAGATTGACGTTGTTGAAGTGCAACGTCTTGGTAGGTGTGGGCATGTGCGTCTGCCCCGTGAACACTTTGCGCCCGGCCTTCGGCGTGTCGACGATGAGCGGACGATCGCCGTGATTCCAGTACGCCGGTTCCTCGCCCTTGCAGCACAATCGAACCTTGACGTCGCGACCGTGCGCCGTCATGTCGAGGTTGGGCGCGAACGGGTCCTCGCCGACCCAACCCTTGAACCCGGGGCCCGTGATCTTGCTGCCCTGGAACAATGCCGCCTTGTAGTTGCCGGCCCAGCCGTGGACGCCGGTTCCCTTCTTGCCGATGTTGCCCGTCAACATGATTGGCAGATACGCCGCGCGGTTGGCTTCGGTCGCATGGAACCAGTGATTGATGCCCTCGCCCTGGTGGATCGCGACAGGTCCGCCATCCTGCGTTGTTTCCCAGATATCGCGCGCCATGCGCTCGATGAGTTCCTTGGGCGAATGGGTGATCTCGGCGACCGAATCGAGATCGTAATCCTTGAGATGCACGCGATACATTGTCCAGAGCGTCTTGACTTCGACTTCCGATCCGTCCGTGAGTTTGACCTTCCACGTGCCGTCGAGTGCCGCCCTGATCCCTTTCCGCGTGAGGCGTTTACCAAGATCGTCACGCGTGACGGCGACGGGCTTATTCGTCTTCGCATCCCAGACGACGCGATCACCGATCTTCTCATGCTGCTCGTCGGTAAGACCCTGTACCTTGTAGCTCGGCCCGTCCTTCGAAAGCTTGCTCTGATAGCCCGGGAAAACGTCTTCCGCCCGCAATCGGTTCAATGTATCCGTCCGAACCAGCAACGGGAAATCCGTGTACTGCGTCAGGAATGATTCGTCGTACCACTTGTTGTCGATCATGCAGCGCGTGACGCCCAGCCACAGTGCCGCATCCGTCTGCGGACGAATCGGAATCCAATAGTCGGCCTTGGTGCTCGGCGCGCCATATTCCGGTGCGATGACGACGATACGACCGCCGCGCTCCATGCACTCGATGAACCAGTGCGAATCCGTGAGTTTGTTCTCCACGAGATTCTTGCCGTTCATGATGATTAGCTTACTGAACCGCAGGTCGTTGAAATCGCAGTCGCTGTTCTGAAGACCGTGGACCCAGGGCTGGCCGGGCGTCTGATCGCCGTGCCACGTGTAGTTGCTCCAGTTGCGACCGCCGCGCGCCTCGTCCGGCCCGACGCCGCGAACATGGGAATCCAGCAGCGCCATCGAGTTGTTCAGCCGGTACATGCCGTACTTGCCGATGACGCCCAGCAGTCCCATGCCCCCGCGCATCTTGAAGGTGCGGGTGCCGGCACCGCCCATTTCCTCGATCATTTCCTCCGGATAGCCCTGGGCGCGCAGTTTCTCCGCCCCGGCTTCACCGCTGTAGCGCCGAGCCACGGCGACATACGCCTTGCCGATATAGCGAAACACGTCATCCCACGCGATGCGCACATGCTCGTCGGTTCCGCGACTGTCGAACTTGTACTTCGATCGGTTGTCATTGACATCGAGGTCGGGGAAACCGGCGTCGGCCCATTCCTTCCAGCCCTTGCGAATGATTGGATGCTTTAGTCGATAAGGACCGTATATCAATCGGTGATACGTGTAACCCTTGGCACACTGCCGGGGATTCCAGTTGGGCGTTGCTTTGTTGCCGTAGATGTCGCCGTAGGTCTGGTAGTCGTACTGCGATCCCATGCGGATGATGACGCCGTTCCGCGTATAGGCTTGTACCCGACAGGCGTGCGTATCGTTCGGCGAGCATACCCACGTAAAGCGACCGTCATAACGGTATTGGTCACGGTAGATCTTCTCCCATCCGCGGTCAGGGTAGAACGCGAGTGGATTGGCGATATCGCCACGGAATGCCAGCGACTTCAGCGGCCAGCCGAGCCCCGACGCAGCGCCGATCGCAATGCCAGTCGTCTTCAGGAAACGGCGTCTCGATATTCCATCCGGATTGATCGCCATGATCGGATCCTCATGTCTCTGGTGCGCGGAACGCGCGGTGAATGGGCGATTACTCGATCACCAGTTTCTGCCAGATGCTGATGTTCTTCTTTCCGTCGCGATCGCCGGCGCTTCCGTTCCAAACGGCGAAAGAGACTGGCAGATAGTCGCCGGGAGCGAACTCGCGTTCATCAGCCGCGCAGTCATGTTCCTGATCGTGTGGGAGTTCCATGCGCCGCTGCAGCTGTACATACCATAGGCCGCGTTCGTAAACAGCCTGTCCCCTGACGATCTGGACAGCGGCCGGTTTTCCATTCAAGGTCCCCGGACCATTTGCCACGAGGCACTCGACCGGCGTCTTAAGCGTAGGATCGGCAACGAGATTTCCCGCCCCCCAAGCCGTGATGAAGAGCGACGCATGCTTGGTGATTAACTCATGCGGCCACTCTGTTTCCGTCATGTCCTTGGGGCGATAGTCCTGCTCGGGGTAGAAATCGACGGCTCTGTCCGGGAAGGCGGCATCCACATCCTGATAGCCTTTTTCGATATTGGTCTCCCGATCCGCCTTCCACATCCAGATATTGACGCCGCCGCCGGGACCGCTACTCCCCATGTAGAACGGCGGATCACTCGACATCGAGAACTGAATGGCGACTGCGTCGCGGAATTCGCTTTGACGCACCGCGGAGTCATCGCGCGACGGATCGAGCCACGCCAGGCGGATAGCCAGTTCGTCGCTGTTGTGAATCGCCTGAACGATCAGGCCTTCAATCCGGTTGTCCTCCCACCAAAGCGGCGTCAGACCTACGTAAACCGGCCGCGCCCGGGACCAAACGTCGTCCATCGGACTTGCCGGCAACGCGCCGCTCAGGCGCGCCGCCACGATCGTTCCCTGCTTGAGCTGAGCCCGCTCCTGTGCGCCTTGGCGCATCAGGGATTGGGTGTAATGAATGATGTCCCAGACCTCGTCGTCAGTGTACGCGCCCTCTGACGCGGGCATCGGCGATCCATTCATCCCTTTGAGGATGCGGGCATATAGCTGATGCCCCTGAGATCCGCCCTTGAATATGCCCTGGACGAAGGAACGTGGCGGGACCGGGAACCCTTCGTCGTCTTCCTTGACCGCTTCGGCGATAGGTTCGCCATCAGCGCCGTGACAGGCGGCACAATTTTCCAGGTACAGGCGGCGACCACGAAACCAGCGAATTTCGTCAAACGGCGGCTCCGGCGGGACCACGATTGCCGGCCCGGGCGTCGTTGCCCTCGCAAGCGCGTTCGACAATTCCGATGCTTCAATGGTGCCGTCAGCGACCCATGCATCGAGCTTGATTCTCGCGGCATCTCGATTAACGGATCGCACAAAGACGACCAAGGCGTCGATGTCCGCCTTCGGCAGATGCGACCAGGGCGGCATGGCAGATCCGGGCATGCCGTTGCTGATGGTGCGGAACAGATCCTCGTCACTCGGAATCAGATTCTGCGTCGTGGAAAGCTTGAACTTGCCCTTCGTGAAATCGCGCGGCCGAGGGTTCATAAGGTAGGCAAACTTGCCGGCGCCATCGCCGTTCTCACCATGACAAATGGCACACTGTGTTGCGAAGAGCGTTCGCCCACGCTCGAGAAGGTCCGAGTCCCCAGTTGATTGCGTACGGAAGTCAAACCGAAGCGATGCGGTATCGACCTCTCGCATCTGGCCCACGGCATGCTCGTCCGGAGACTGAGCGTCGGCATCGATCTGAAAAGCCAGTCCCAATGCAAGCAACACGACGCTCATGGCAGAAGCCCGGACAACACGAGGCATACGTCTGTGTCGATGTCGTGAATTCATGGAGCAAATCCTCCATTGGTCCGAATCCGCATATTACGTACTTCTTGATCGACAGGTCAAGTATTATCTCAAAAAAAGGGACTACCGCTTCTGCTGACGCCGTCGGTGGCCACCAAGACCTTCTACGCCGACGTCTGCAATCGTCGTTTCGTTGAGCATTTCACGAAACGCCATCGAAATCGGCTTCCAGTGCTCGTGAAAGCCGCACGGGTTGTCGTCATTGCACCGCGGCTGGCCGAATGGACACTTTGAGCGATCCAGCAGGTCGTCGTAGTTGGAGAGAATATCGATCAGCTTGATTTTCTCGCTCGGCCGTGTCAGCCGAAATCCGCCGCCCACTCCCCGCGTTGACGTGAGCAGACCCGCACGCACGGCGTTGTTGAGAATCCTCGACAGGTACTGCGACGGCACGCCCGTATTTGCCGCAATGTCCTTCGTCAGGACTGGCTGATCACCTTCCTGATCGGCGATGTAAGCGAATGCTCTCAAGGCGTATTGGGCGGTTACTGACAGCATGACTGTTCTTCTTGGTTCTCCGACGACCCCGACTGACATTTCGGCGCCGGGGGCGATCGCGCCCCCGGCAAACGGAGAACTCAATTCCGCTGCCAGACGAGTATCATGTCTCCACTAGCCGATTCGTCAAACGCATCCCCCGAATACGCCCCGCATACGCTCAACACCGAACCGCCGGCGTCGGAGATCATCGCCTCCAGGTCCCGTCGTCCCAGATCCTGCATCGAGGCCGTCTTCGCATGATACATAGCGGGATCGCTGTCGAGATCCACATCGAGGACCGTCGTCGCCAATCGCCCATTCAATTCGTGCATCGTCTTAATCAAGAGCGTATCGCGCCCAGCGATTCGGCCCCGCCTCACGCGCTTGACGGCCACGCCGTTGAGAACGATCGCATTCCGATTCAGGACCTGGATTACACCGATGCCTTCGGGACGCACGATTCCAACCATCGCGCCGATGGCACGCTTGGCGGCCTGCTTGCTTTCGGCGAGCGCAAGCGAGTTTCCAAGGCAAACCACAGCGTCAACCAATGTTCCATTTGACGGCTCCGTGAAGGAGCGGCAGCACCAGGTGAGTCCGTTGGGCTCTCCATGCAACGTCTGACAACGGTCGATCATCGCTGCGCTGACATCGGAGGCCTCGACTTTCAGCCCCCACGAGTGAAACATGGCGGCATGATGACCCGTTCCACATGCGACGTCCGCCACGCTGCGAACCGCAAACTCATCGAACAGCGATCGAAAGAAAGGCGCCTCACGCTTGAGCCGTCGGGGCCAATCGACCATCAGATCGTATTGTTCCGCCAGCGCGTCAAACGCCTTGTCGTTCTCGGTCTCAGGCATGATTCAGAACCGTCAGTGACAACGATCCGCGATCGCGATCGGTTTCGACATTGGGCGACTCGTTGAACGCCACGCGGTTCAACTCCGATACCAGTTGGTTGACATCCAACTGATGATGCGCCGCGGCCGTACGCACCGAAATGGTCCTCGCCATGGTGCGCCGCATGACCGGATTGGCCAGCGGCGTGAATCCCTTAGTAAGCAGCAGAGGCAAGGTTTCAGGAAACCACTCCACAATGTGGCCGATCTTGTCGTCGGCTGTAATCCTCGAAGGTCGTTCCTCGATCTCATCAGACGGATTCCATCCCGCCATGATGCGCCACAGATGCAGTCCGACGAGCGCAATCGCCGTCAATTCCAACAGCCCGCTGACACCCGCCACCGGATACGCCCAGTCTGCGAAGTCCGTTGCAATCTGAAACGACACCCGCATCAGGCAGCCGATGTTGATCAACAAAAACGGGAGCCATAGCGATCGCAACTTACGAATATCCACACCGTTCAGCGTCGGCACGACTTTGGACGCCATGCCCAGAATCATCAGGCTGATAAAGCCGACCGTGATCGCATGTCGCACCGCCCCGTAGTATGCATGCGAAAAACCAATCGCCAGCGACTCCTGCCCGCCGGCCGAGAGCGCCCCCGCCGACGGCAGGATGACGCGCAGGTAGAGCGGCAACAGCACGAGCATGAACATCGACGTATGCAGCCACGCAACCGCCGTTCTGACGTACTTGACGGATCGATCCGACTCCGTCGGCCGGGCCAACAACCCCCAGCGAAGCGTCAACAGTATGCTGATTCCAGCGAGCAGCAGCATGCATGCGTACATCGGAATCACGAATGTCTGATTCCCAGTACGACGCATCAACACGAAAAATGCAGCCTCACCGCATATGGCGGCGACGAGAACGACGAGAGAACGCGTCACCAGTTTCCGCCCGGGCTTGGCCAGACCGAACAACGCCGGGAACATTCGTATGCCTACTCCAAGGATCATCAGCATTGCGAACCCGTGGATCTGTAAGTCCCGCAGCGGCGCCTGGTAGGTCGACACGATGCGCAGCAAGTCCGCTTTGCTTGCGGCCGCCGTCGTCGCGCAGAGCAGCCCGAGATCGCCGATGGCTTGGAGGAAGAAGAACGCGAGCGCCGCAAGGATATAGGCGTCGTGCCGCTCGAGCGGCTTTCCGCTCAGGCGAAATGTCTGCATCAGGACGCCGATGAAAAGCAAAATGGCGGCAATTTCAGCAATCCCACCGGCAATCGCCAATTCGCGAAACATGGTCCGTTCAAACATCGGCTCGCCCACGGCTCGGGCGAAAATCCCGAACACCATGAGATAGAAACTCATGTTCGCCAGATCAGGTCGCCACAGATTCGTGTGCTTCATGCGCGGAAACGCTTGGTAGGCGAATCCCATGACGAAGAGCCCGACCCATCCGAAGATCTGCGCGTGTCCGTGTGCGTTAATATCATGAATGGAGACGCTCGTGAAGGCGCCGCTCCATCCGATCTGAAGCAACAGCAACGCGCCCCATGCCGCGCCGGCGGTCAGTACAACGACGATGCCGGCCTTGAAAAAGCGGCGATAGATGTTGTCACCCATCTCGTCTAGCCAGTGCTTCTGATTCGCCGGATGCGAAGATGCTGTTTCCGTGCTGAACCGAGCGGCGTTCAGTTCCTTCAGCAACTGACCTTCATCCACGCCGTGGGCACGAGCGAAATACGCCAACGACTCGGCAGGACCGTGAGCCCCGCCACAGCCGCGAAGCCCGTACTTGTCAAATACAGCGCGCGTCGCGGGAAGTGCCCGCAGGACCTCAGGAATCATCATGTCGTCGGTAATCGTCGGCGTCCGATTCACTGTCGAGTTCATGTTCGCCTCCCGCCGCCCATCCCCGACTCTCGTCGGGCACAATCTGGAATATCGACCGACAGACGGCTATTCTTGACCTACAGATCAAGAATAGCCTGCGCATGGCGACGTGTCAACGTCGAATGGCGACTTGTGGCGCGAAAGCCCAGCTCGGAGGGCCCCATTCTCCGCTACGAGGGTCAGTCGCCAGCCCTACGGACGTGACCGGGAAGTGCCCCTCTCAGAAGCGACGATTCCACAGGACTTGAATCACAAGACACTTCCGCGGTATATTCTTGACAACACGATCAAGTAGTCCTTTTACGTTTCGACTCAGGGGTCCGATTGTGTTCCGTCGACGTTTCCTCAATCTAGCCGCGCTGATTTCCGCCATCGTCACTTTGAATCCACTCGCCAGTCGCGCTGATGTCGTGACAGGCACAGTGAAGCGCGCCGAGGATCTGGCCCCGATCTCCGGCGCCAAAGTGACGCTGCAGGCGTCGCTGACCCAAACATTTGCAGCGATTGACGGCACGTTCAGCATCGACATCCCCGAGGGGCAGGCCCTCGTGATCGTCGGCGCCGCCAAGGGATACTACAACGCCGGCGTGACACTGACCGCGCCGACATCCGGCGTCGAGATCCTCCTCACACAGGTCCCCCTGCAGGATGATCCGAATTATCAATTCATGTCACCTGAGACCTGCGGAACCTGCCATCCCAATCAGCTTGCCAATTGGAACAACTCACCGATGGCCAAAGCCGGCACCAATACATGGGTGCACGACATCTACAACGGCATGGGGACGCCGGGCGGTCTCGGCGGATTCGTCTACACGCGAGATTCGGTGTTCGCCGGCAACAACCCCAATTCGGAGTGCGCCTCTTGCCATCAGCCGGAATCATGGATTCCCACGCCTTTCAGTCGCATGGAAGGGCCGCAAGATACGGGTTATCCTTCGACTCCCGCTGCACACGGCATCTCCTGCGACGTTTGCCACAAAGTCGCCGACATCGACGTCACCAAGATCGACTTCCCCGGCATCTTCCCCGGCGCCGTCAAGTTCCAGCGCCCTCAGGGACCGTCCCCCCATCAGGTGCAATACGGGCTCCTCGGCGACACGACTGTCAATCTGACCAACCTGATGCGCGCGTCGTACCAACCGCAGCTGTCTGCGGAAGTCTGCGGCGCCTGCCACCAGGATCGCAGCGATCCGGATGAGAATCACACCTATACCGGCCCGATATCGGAACCGACCTACACGGAGTGGGCCGATTCGCCCTACTCCGATCCGCAGTCACCCTATTACGCAGACTGCATCAGTTGCCACATGCCGCCGACCGGCGAGACACAATTCTGCCAGGTCCAGATCCCGCCGCTGACACGGGACCCCAGCCTGATCCGATCGCACGACATTCGCGGCACTACGCCGCAGTTTCTCGAAAATGCCGTCACGATGACGATGTTGACAAACGTCCAAGCAGGGACACTCGAAATCGAGGTCACGATCGACAACGATCTGACGGGCCATCACGTCCCAACAGGCGTGACGACACGCAACATGATTCTCGTTGTCGAGGCATGGCCGGAAGGTGAAGATCCGATTGGAGACCTGCTCCCGTACACGGGCAGTCAGTTTGTGCATGACCTGGGCGGGCTCGGTGATCCCGCACTGGGCTATTACGGTGGTCGCCCCGGAAAGCTCTATGCGAAATTGAATCATGACGCGTTGAACAACGCGCCGACGTTCTTCACGGACGCCGTCGGTTTC